>TARA_R110002049_G_scaffold50370_3_pt1 | contig 240947 bp, 180 predicted proteins | sample TARA_R110002049 | Tara Oceans TARA_R110002049 (sample SAMEA4396941) | marine metagenome | biome: Polar Biome; feature: [SRF] surface water layer (ENVO:00010504); material: water (ENVO:00002006), including particulate matter (ENVO:01000060) such as... | depth 5 m
GTCGACTAGTCAAGATTATTCTTGGGTTGGTGGCTGGGAGCGTAGTTCCCGGCCACCTTCTTTTTCGCGGGCGTGACGTTGTATTCCAAGTAGCGAGTCGAGTGCGAATCGATCGGCGTCCACTGCATTGCGCCGGTGTCGATACGAACTCGACCGGGTCTTCCTTCGCGAATGAGCTTTCGCACTTCCTTGGTTACTAACTGATAGATGGCACGACGACGCTCGATCGGTGGTATGGCACCTCGCAGTCTTGCGATGTCCCATTTTCCGCAGCGATAAATGCGATTGATCATGTGGCTGTGACGACGATCGGAATCTTCGTGAAACTGTGTTCTCGCATCATCGGTGTGATCACGGTGCCGGATCAGAGCCGCCGGATAACGCCCGGTTCGCAAGCCGGCGAACTGCAGCGCGTCGATCAAGTCATCGTCTTCTTCGCCCCAGCCTTGAAACACCGGATCGTGACCTCCGACGCGGTCAAAATCTTCTCGTCGCAGAACGAATGTTCCGCCGGTGCCTTCGCCGGGATGGCTGCTGCGAAAGAAGTGCCCCGGCCGCAACATTGCGATCACCGTCTCGGTGAACTCGGGCTCGAGTTCGACATCGCCATCGACCAGGCACACCCACGGTGCGGTCGAGGCGAACACACCACGGTTTTTGGCGTCACTGCGATCGAATGCGGTTTTCCCTTTGACTGAGACCACGCGAACTTGCGGAAAGTGATCGCGAATCCAATCACCCGCGTTCTGTGGGCAACTGTAATCGACGACTATCACTTCACTATGTGGCTGGGCGATCAATCGCGGCAGAGTGTTTTTTAGATCGTCAAGCCTGCCCATGCATGTCGTCACGAAAGCCAGAGTCGGCGCGTGCGGAACTTGATCCGCACTTGCGTCACCGGGCAACCGAGACGTGTGTGCGAACTGCAGCAAATCATACTTCACCATCCAGCCAACGGCGGCGCGAACGTGATGACCGGGTATGCGCGGTAAGGAATGAAACTTTCGTGCAATGTCGCCGATCGTGCATTGGGCTTGTTTGACAAAATCCAAGATGCGACCCAGCGTTTCGGCATCGCTCAGTCGTCCCGCCTCGCAGTGGTTCAACAGCCTATCACTGAGTGTCGATGCCAAGGTGTCTGCGGGTGTTCCGCCGATCTGCACCGGCGTCCGATCATCCAGCCAACGTGTGGGATAGGCTGCAAACACCGTATCGACCGGCGGGTATCGCGCCGGCGCCAAGCTTCGCGGAAAAACCGGCCGAGCATGCACCGGCACGATTTCCGCCGAATCTTGATCGGACACTTCGACGCCTTGAGCAACCGTCTTCAAACCGGCTTGTCGGTAGTGAACGCGTTGTTCACGCTGGGACTGCCACATCGATTCGTATTCACCAATGACACCGGCCCACGTGAATCGACTCAGCACCCGTTGGCGACCGGCTTGGCCCATTTGACGACGCAAACCCTTGTCGCGGCAAAGTTGCCCGATGGCATGACAGGCCTGTGGCAATGAAACGGAAACCGTTTGTCCGACTTCGCCAAGGTATTGATCGTAGTTGATTTCGCCGGTCAATAAGCGGGTCGTCGCATCGGTCGTGGAATCACGAATCATTGACGTTGGAATTAGATAGCCGGTCTCGCCGTCAACCACCGTATCGCGGTATCCGTTCCAATCCGTGGCGACAACAGGCAATCCGCGCGACATTGCCTCCAGGTTTGTCAGGCCGAATGTTTCTTGAATGCTGTCGGCTAATGAAACGAATACGTCCGCCGCATCCCACACGTGGTCACGCATCCAGGGATCAAGGCCATCGACCAAATGCAAATGAACGCTGGGGGCAAGCCGAGCCGCGCAACACGTAAACCCGTCTCGGACCTTTGCGTTACTGAACCAACCGCACAGAACCAAGTGGATGGATCGATCGGGGTTCGCTTGGGCGGCCGCTTGTGCCGCTGCGAACATCGGAAACGGATGGGCTTTGGCGTGATGCGACAATCGGCCGACAAACAACAAAACAACGTCGTCGTCAGCGTCGGGAATCTCGAGTCGCTTTCGACTTTCGGCACGATCTGGCGGCGTGGCCGGACGGTGGTGTTCGTGGTCAACACCGAGAGGCACCTGCTGGATCGTCAAACCCAACGAAGCGGCACCACCGGTTTGCATCGAGAGGTATTTACACATGACGTCGGTGGTTGATCGCAGCATATCCGTCACCGCTGATGACGTGCTGATCAATCGATCATAGGGAAACATTGGGGCGGTAACCAATTGCCAAAGCACATCCAAGCCAAGTGGCGAACAAAGCGTGTGAGTGACGCCCGAAAAAGCCACGCCGTGCGGCGAGTAACGTTGTCGCGCCCACGCAAATCTCGGCTCGGGTGGACTGGCGAAATGCATGATTCGCGACGGGCACCCCGGTTTCTGATCGGGCTCGGGCGGATAACGGTAACCACGCATCCAAGATTCGAATTCCTGCACCGGAGTGGTCCTGACGCGGCGCGGCGTCGCGCTGGAACTCAGTTCTTGTTGACAAACATCCTGCAAGGCTTGCCGGTCTTCCCCCGATTCGACAATCGCTTCTAACGTTGACCAAGTGCCGTGGCGGAGCAGCGCCGTAAGAAAATTGCGTGACGCGACTTCTCGCCCCATCAACGCTTGAGGTCGCCCGACGCGCTGTTGCTCGGCGACTTTCAACGTCTCGAAATAGGCTTCGCGCCGGAAGTGAATCGCGAGTGGTTGGGGTGGTCTCATGGTCTGGATACGACGGAGTGAGTGCTAAGAAGCGAAGACTTGAAATTAGCGAAAACGGGATTCAATGTCGCAATGAGGCATATTCCGATGGCTGGGCTTCGACTTTCTCCAAGACGCTCAATCATCACCCCATCGTATGAATACGCCGTCATGGACGACCGTTTCGGGCCGCCACCATCACGTCGGCCATGGAGTTCGCAATCTTTTTTCCCGCTTCGGCTGCCCAACAGTTGCACGCGTGTGCGCTACGGGTCAAATTGAGGACCCTTCGCAACCCGCCGTTCGGACGGTTCGACCCTCCTACGCACTGCTTTTCTCCTCCACACTGTAACTCGTCATGGTGAGACAGACATCACGTATTCCGCCTAAGCCGGCCAACGAATTTCCCGCCGGGGGCCTGTCAGTGCTTGGCTGACCGTGGTGGGAGTCCATCCATGTTTTCACGGCGAAGACATCCGCGGACCACCCATGAGAAATCGATTAAAACGACTGTTGGGTCAACCGGTTCGGTGGGAACGTCGCCCCCGGACCCGGCGCAAGCCGAGTCTGGAACCGCTTAAACGGCGTCGACTGCTAGCGGCCGAGATCAATATTGGGGTGGTGCGTCCGGGCGGCGGCGATCTGTTGCAACAATTGCTCGATACTCAGCCGCTCTCTGGGCGCACCGCTGGAGATGAGAATCCGGAAATCGCATTCGATTATGGGTTCAATTCAACGGCACCGGCGGCCGGCACCACCGGCGACGACCTTGCGATGGCTGGCGATTTCAGTGGAATCGGGTTCGACCAAGTCGTGGTAGCGCGTGGCTTACCCGGCGGCGCGTTGCAATGGTTGGCCGATACGGATCGCGATACGACCGAAGAGTACTTGTTTCGATTCGGTCTGGATACATTCACGCCGCTGATTGCCGACATGAACGGCGACGGCCACGACGACATCATCGCGGTGCTGGATACGGGCGCGCGCCTTGACTGGTATGTCCACTACTGGGATCCAACCGGCAACCCTTTGACGAACGGTGGTGCGCCGACTGATTACTTTTCGGATTCAACATTACAAGTCAACGCGGCGTTCACATTCGGCGATACGGGCGAAACCCCACTGGCCGGCGACCTCAACGGTGACGGTCGCGCCGATATTACAACCGTTACTGAAATCAGCAGTGTTTGGCCAACTCATTTCGCCGACGCGGGCGCCAATCCTTATCCCGCCACAACGACGCCGTCGGGTATCCAGCAACCGACTGACCAAAATCAACTTTTTGGCGAAATCGGTATTCCCGTTCTCGGCGACTGGGACAACGACGGCGACGACAACGTCGGACGAATCGTCGAAGGGGCCGGTACATCACAATGGCGTTTGAACACCGACGGTTTTGGCACGGTCAATTTAGTCGCGGAATATGGACTCAGTGGCGATCAATACATCGTTGGCCAGTGGCCCGATCATGTCTGGGATGGTGGCGGTGGCAATGCATTCTTTAGCACCGCGAGCAACTGGTCCAACGATACTCTGCCGGCGACCGGCAGCGATGTGGTCATCGATCAACCTTCGGCAGGACCACCGGCCGTGTTGTCGGCTGATGACACGCGAACGATTGGAACGCTGGCCAGTGAATCGCCGGTCCAGGTCACCACGGGCACGCTTACCATTGCCGATGAAGTCTCGTCATCCCAAGCGATTTCGATCAGCGGTGCCGCGGCGACGTTACGACTGAACGGCTCGATCAACGCAGCTTCATTGAATCTGACCGCCGGAAAACTGCAAGTTGGCATCGACAATCCGATCGCAGCGACGCCGTTTAACATCAGCAGCGGCACGATCGAAGCGGTTGGCGGTACTCGCACGTTGTCAACGGACTTTTCAGTCAGCAGTCTTGTTGTCATCAGCGGCAACGAAGATTTGACGCTGGCAGGATCAATCAACGGCACCGGTGGCATCGACAAACTAGACGCCAACCAACTGACATTATCGAGCGCCAACACCTACGACGGGCTAACAACGATCGATGGAGGTCTCGTCGTCCTGACCGGTGCCGGCACACTTGGTTCGGCCTCCTCAGGCACCATCATCAATGGCACAAACACCACACTGGATGCCGCGTTAGAACTGGGGTTCGGCGTTACCAACTTTGATGAAGTCACGCTGCGCGATCGCAGAGCCGCGATTGTTGGCAACAATTCGACGCAAGCAGGCGATGTTGTTCTCGACGCGAACAACTCGGCCCAAATCCGTGGTCCGATCGAGGTGTCCGGTAACGTCTCGGGTTCCGTCGTGGGCACGAGTGAGTTCCAGACGATCGGTGGTGTGGTCACGCTCTCGGGCGTCAATAGTTACACCGCGGTCACGCACATCGCGGGCAACAGCACCTTACGAATCGGATCAACCACAGCGATCCCATTGACATCGACGGTCGAGGTCGTTGACGGCACGCTGGATTTGAATGGCAACGACATCAGCGTTGGGTCTTTAGAAGCCGCGGGCATTGGCGGCGTCGTTGCATTGGGAAGCAATACGTTGTCGATGGGTGGCGATAATCAATCGCTTCACTATGCCGGCAATATTACCGGCAGCGGCAACTTGTTCAAAACCGGTACGGGTACGCAAACTTTCAGCCAAGCAAGCACCTTCACTGGCACGACCATCATCAGCGAGGGAGCCATTCTGGTCGTCGGATTGGGAACATTAGGAACTCCCGCGGGACCAACCGTCGTCCAGAACGGCGGCGAACTACAACTTGGCGCGCTGACACACAATGAACCCGTCACCCTTGAGGGAGGCGCGGTGCTGCGTGGTGACCACGCATCGTTCCAAGATGCAAATATCACCGTCGCCGGCGGCGTCGACGTGACGATTTCCGCGTTCGCCCCGACGGACACGATGACCATCAATGGCAACCTGGTCGGTGGTGGATTCGGCACGCAAGTGGGAATCGAAAACGGGACGATCGTACTTAACGGCGACAACAATACTGAAGGAGAATTATTAATCAGCGGTGGCACGCTGATTCTGAATGGTATCCAGGCCGAACCGGTAACGGTTAATGCCTCCGGCAGGTTGGGCGGCACCGGAACGATCTCGTCGGCCGTCATGGCGGAATCCACCGCGACCATCGCACCGGGCAATAGTCCTGGCATACTCAATACCGGCGATCTTGACTTGCAATCTGGTTCGACGTTGGAAATCGAACTTGGCGGAACCGTACCCGGCAACTCGGCAACGAATCACGACCAGATCAATGTGGCTGGCACAGTGTCGTTGGCAGGAACGTTAGATGTGCAATTGTTCGGCGGATTCGATCCTGTCGGCGGTGACACATTTGTCATCATCAACAATGATTTTGGCGACACGGTTAGCGGCACGTTCGATGGGTTGCCCGAAGGGGCCGTCGTTACCGACGATACGGGTCGCAACTATTTCATTTCGTATCTCGGCGGCGACGGAAATGATGTCGTCTTAACGGCCATGGCATTGACCCAAGTGCGGGTCTCGGCCGGCAACTTGAACATTTTTGATGCCGACGGCAATTCAGATTCCCTAGCCGTGACAACGGTGGGCACCAGTTACGTCATCACCGAAGTGAACGGCAACAATCTTTTAACCAGCATCGCGACGGCGAGCGGTAACGGCACGCCAACGATCACGGTTCCGTTTGATGAAGTCAGCGGGACAAACCTTAGTTTTGAACTCGGTGCCGGCGATGACTCGATCACGATCGGCGGTGCCTTTGCGCCCGGCAACCTGTTTGGCGATGCGACCGATCAGTTTTTAGTTCTGGTGGACGGCCAGACCGGTAACGATTCAATTCAATGGAATGGTGCCGATACACTGAACGTGCTGTCTTTGCAGGCAGAAACGATCACACAGTCCGGCAACGCTTTGACCACCGCGGGTCAATTTTGGAACGGTCCGGTCACGCTCGGTGCGAACGTCAATTCCAGTGGATCGACGGTAACGTATCAAAGCACGCTTGACGGACCGTTCACTTTTAACGGAAATGCAAATCCGATCACGTTTCAAGGCGCCGTCGGCAGCATCACTCCGCTGAGTGGTCTCACCCGTTTTGGTCTCGTTAACATCAACGGAGGTTCAATCACGACCACGGGGCAACAAGATTACCGCAACGGGATCTTCTTAAATTCCCCCACCGACATCACGACCATAACCAGCACGGGCGGGGCGGACATTAAGTTCGGTCAGGCGAGCAGTGAATTTGTCCGCAGCCAAATCGATGGCGAGGATGGATTGGTCGTCAACACGACCGGCCAGACGATCATTGCATCGCGAATCGGCAATAACAGCCAACGGTTAAGTTCCTTTACCACGGATGCCGGTGGCACAACATTCACACCGATCGAGTTCCGCACCACGGGGAACATCACGATCAATGATGCGGTCAATTTACCCAATGCAGTCGTTACTCCGATCGTTAGTAGTGGCGACGTGACCTTCGGCAGTTCGGTGGACCGATTTGGATTATCAATCACGACACCGGGAACGGTCAGCTTTTTGGGTGATGTCGGCACATCCGTCGAACTCGATCGCGCGAGTATCATTTCCGGTTCACTTGCCATCAACGGTGCATTCAATGTTGGATCGTCGGGACTGATCGCTAGTATCACCGGCGCGATCGCGGTCGATGGAAACATCACCGCGTCAACAACGGGCCCCGTATCGTTGACAACCGAGCGAAACGTCTTTCTCAACGCGGGTTCCAGCATCGACGTCACCGACGGCAACCTGACGATCAGCGGCAACCAGCAACCGGTCACAACGACCGGCGATTTTCGCGGAATCGAAGCGATCAACTCGACGATTATGTCCGACGGCATGGGCGACATCACGATCCAAGCCACGGGAGGCGACGCGGCGGACAACGAAGGCATTTTCCTTCAGGGCACCAGCATTCGATCAACCGCGGTGGGGACTTCAGCGGGAACCATCACGATCGAAGGCGTAAGCCACTCTGTCGGTGGCGAAGGTGCCGCGGTTCGATTCCGCAACAATGCATTGGTTGAATCGGTCGACGGCGACATCAATATCGATGGTGTCGCCGATGTCCATCAAGGCGTGTTCTTTCTCTCGCTCGGTGGTGGAACGGTTCGATCAACCGGCGTCGGTGATGATGCGGCAAATATCTCGATTACAGGTGAGTCACTGGGTGGCAAATCTGGTTTTCAAGTGGACCCGGGAACGATCACCGGTATCGATGGCGATATCGAAATGACGGGTATCAGCGCCAGCGGTAACGGGTTTCTTGTCGATGCCGGTTCGATCAGTACCACGGGAACTGGGCCTAACGCTGGAAAGATCACGTTGACGGGAATCAGTGGGACCGGAAACGGCGCGCTCTTTCAGCAGAGCTTTCAAGTTCAAACCGATGCTGGCGAGATCGTAATCGTTGGCACCGGCGATACAGGGATTTCAGCCCGAGCCAACGTCGACATCGGCACGACGGGAACGCTGCCCAACGCCGGCAACATCACTTTGCTGGGAACCGGCGCAACGACCGACGTTTTCTTTGATGGGGTCGGCCCGCGACTGTCGACCGCTGATGGTGACCTGCAAATCCAAGCCGACACGCTGAGCCTAGGGACCACGATTCAAGGTTCGGGCGATCTCTCGATTTTTCCGCGAACGGCGTCGACCAGCATTGGGCTCGGTGGCGGTGCGGGAACCTTGAATCTCAGTGCGACCGAAGTGGGACGCATTACCGACGGGTTCAATTCGATCACCATTGGCGATGCAACCACGGGTGCAGTCGAAATCGACACGTTGGCTTTTCAAGACGACGTCTCCATCCTTGGCGAGACGATCTCGGTGGCCGGCCTGCTAACGAGTACAGGCGACCTGACGGTTTCGACAGGTGACACGCTGACGGTCAACGGCACACTTGCGACCGACTACACGGCTGCCGCCGATACGATTCTGGAAGGTGTTGGCACGATCACGGGAACGGTCGTTGCGCCGTCGGACGCCGTGGTCTCACCGGGTAATAGTCCCGGCATTCTCAACACGGGTAACTTTGATCTTCAGGGCGGCGCGACGCTTGAAATCGAACTCGGCGGAACCTCTCCCGGCAACACGGCGACGGATCACGACCAAGTCACCGTCACTGGGACTGTGGCACTTGATGGTTTCTTAGACGTTCTGTCGTTCGGTGGCTTCACCCCAACTGGAGGCGACACGTTCGTCATCATCAACAATGATGCGGCCGATCTGGTGACCGGCACATTTACGGGATTAAGTGAAGGCGCCACGGTTCTGGACGGTTCGGGAAATGAATACGCGATCAGCTATGTCGGCGGTGACGGTAACGATGTGGTGCTGACCGCGGCAACGGTGACGCTGCCGACGTTGGTCTCGGTCATCGGCGGATTCTTGGTGATCGAAGACACAGCTGGCAACGTTGATGATCTGCAAATCACGACTAGCGGATCCGACTACGTGGTGACAAGCACCAACGGAAACAACCTTTCGACCAGCATTGCCGGCGCGACCGGAGACGGAACCCCCACAATCACGGTGCCGTTTGCGGAAGTCGCGGGCACCGATATCACCATCGAACTTGGCGGCCAGGATGATGTGGTCTCCTTTGGTCCCACGTTCAACCCATCGAATGCCGGCGGTGATGCTTCAACCGTATTTACGATCGACTTCGACGGCGGCGGACAAGTTGACCAGATTTTTTGGGATGGCGGTTCATCAATCAACGGCATGTCATTTCTCGCTGACGCACTCGATGTTCGTGGGCCCTTAACCGTTGGCGCTGGTGGACTGTTCGGCACGTTTACCGGCCAAGTCAGTTTGTCTAACGATGTCACGGCGAGTGCATCCGGTTCGGTAAACATAACGACCGATCGTAATATCGTCCTGAACCCGTCCAGCGCGGTACAAACAACTGACGGAAATATTTTCCTTTCGGCGAATCGACAAGCAATCGCCACCAGCGGCTCATTTCAAGGCGTCGACATCAACAATGCTCGGATCGAGGTGCTGGGCACAGGTGCGATCGATATTGGAGGACGCGGAGGCGACAGCGGAAGCTTACAAAGCGGAATTCAATTGCGCAATTCGGCGCAAATCATCGGCGGTACGCGAGACATTGTGCAGATCGATGGATTTGGCGGCACAACGTCGCTGAGCAACAACGATGGCGTTCTCGTTGATAACGCTTCGTTGATCACGTCCTCGGGCGCAGACGTTTCCGTCTCAGGTGTATCCGGAGGTTTTGGGTCAAGTTCTTTCAATCGCGGTGTGCACGTTCGGTCCAATGGTCGGATCACGGCGGGTGGCAGTGGTGACGTTACCGTCGGCGGAACGGCAACAACCGATGCGATTGGCGACGGCAACAGCGGTGTCTTCGTCACATTTGACGGGATCATCACGTCGGCCGGCGGAGATGTCACGGTCGTCGGCACCGGTGGCGGCAGCGGTAGTTCGGTCGGTAATCATGGTGTATTCGTCGAAGATCTTTTCAACACAGATACGGCAATCATTTCTGCGGGACCGACCGGATCGGTTTTGGTTAACGGAACGGCAGGAAATGCAACCGGCATGGGCAGTTTCAACCAAGGGGTTTTCATTGCGGGTGCAGGTGCCACCATCAAGTCGGTCGATCGCGATGTCCAGATCATCGCCGCCGGCACAGACAATTCACCGGCCATCGCATTGATCGCCGACGCGTCCATCGAGTCCGGCGGCGGTGCGTCAATCGACCTGAAAACAGACAGTCTCGAGCTAGACGCAGCCAGCACGATCAATTCAGGATCAGGCGATACCCGAATCAATCCCAGAACCAGCGGCAACACCATCAACTTTGGTGGCACCGATGTGTTCGTCGGAACTCGAACACTGGGATTGTCCGCTGCAGAACTGACCAATATCACCGCGGAAGTTTTGCGAACGGGGAACACAGTTTCGGACTTTGTTGTCTCGGCACCGGTCAACATCGCCAACACTTTGACTGTCAACAGTCGCAATATCTTGGTGTCGGCAAATCTGGAAGTCGATGATGGCCTGACGCTTGACTCAAGAACGGACTTGTTGATCACAGCAGCCGCATTAGTCGATGCCGATGCTGACAGCGATGGAACCGGCGGATTGTTCATCGTTGCACTAGACGGCGTCGGTACCGCCATGAACGTAGCGGCGACCGATGGCACTCTCCTAAGCGGATCAGCAATCGACATTTTTGGATCCGACGTTGATCTCTTTCGATTACTTGCCACCGCTGGCAACATCGATGTCGTTGCAGAAAACAATGCGAACCTAAATCATTTCTCGTCGGCGACGGGTGACTTTACGGTCGTGGCCGATAACGATGTGCGAATGCCCAATGGCACTCACTTCAGCCGCGTGATGGATGCGGACTCCGACGGTGATGGCGACGGCGACTTGACGATCCGAGCCGACAACGATTCAAACACGGTTGGGAACCTGATCGTCGACCCGGCATTCAATTTCCAATTGACCGGTGCAAACGTTTTCTTGCAGGGATCCGATGTGTCGCTCAGCCGAGTCGCGTCAAAGACCGGCGACGTCGTCATCACCGCTACCACTTTCGATGTCGACTTCGGCAATCGCGTCGTCACTTCCGCCGGCGACCTCGCGATCAACGCGCCGACGGGTGAAATCACGCAACTCGCCGGCGGTGACGTCTCTGCGATTGGCACGATCGCGTTCGGCCAAGCTGGTGATTTGATCGTCAATGGAACCATACAAAGCGACTATACAGTGGTCACCGGTACCACTCTTCGCGGATCGGGAACGATTCAAAACGTCATCGCACCGGACCTGACCACAGTCGCGCCGGGCAATAGTCCCGGCATTTTGAACACCGGCGACTTTCATCTGATGTCCGGTGCGACGCTTGAAATTGAACTCGGCGGTACTTCGGCTGGTAATACGGCGACCGACCACGACCAAGTGAATGTGACCGGGACGGTGACACTGGCAGGCGTTCTTGACGTTTCGCTGTTTGACGGATTTACCCCATCGCCCGGCGACACATTCACAATTGTCAATAACGACGGCGCGGACGCGATCATCGGTACGTTTGACGGCCTGGCCGAAGGCGACACGTTTAGCAGCGATACTTACAATTACACGATCTCGTATGTTGGCGGCACCGACAACAATGATGTGGTGTTGACCGCAACCAACCGAACCTTTGTGGTCACCAACACTAACGATTCGGGCTCGGGAAGCCTGCGTCTTGCGATTCAACGGGCCAATGCGTCGGCCGGTCGCGACGAAGTCTCGTTTGACATTGATGGCGTCGGACCACACACGATCGCGCCCCTGACCGATTTGCCTTCGATCACCGACGCACTGTTGATCGACGGCTATACGGAATCGGGTGCCGCGACCAATACACTGTTGGACGGCTATAACGCTTCGCTGCAGATCGTTCTAGACGGTTCCGCATCGGCAACCGTTGGCGCATCTTTTGGCTTAACCGTGCTGGCGTCAGATTCAGCGGTCCGTGGAATTGCGTTTAGCAATTGGGGCGATGGTATCAACGGCGGTTCAATCGTGGTCGGCGCAGCGGCCGATAGCGTTACGATCGCTGGCAACTTGATTGGGACGGACGTTTTAGGCAACAGCCCTGCAGGTGGTCGATTCGGTATCGCGGTTGCCGGCGACAATCACGTCATCGGCGGGTCGACGGTCGCCGACCGGAACGTGATCTCTGGCAATACAATGGGCCTGTTCTTATCACTTGGGACCGGTACTCGGATTCAGGGTAACTACATCGGAATCAATGCCGATGGCACGACCAGCCTTGCCAATACGCAAGACGGAATCAACGTTGGTTCGGGCATCAGTGATTTGACGATCGGCGGAACGATTGAATCGGAACGGAATCTGATCTCGGGCAACGCGGCAACCGGAATCGCGGTCACCATTGGCAGCGGTATCGACATCATCGGCAACTACATCGGTACCGACAGCACCGGAGAATTCGCGGTCGGAAACGGTACCGGCGTCTCGGTTGCCGCGATCACCAGCAACGTCGTGGTGGGCACCGATGGTGATGCGACCAATGATGCACTTGAAGGAAATCTGATCAGTGGTAACGGAATCGGAATCGATGCCATCGGCGCCGTGATCGCTGGAAACCTTGTCGGAACCGATCACAGCGGACTGCAGGCAATCGGAAACACGAATGTCGCGGTGCTCGCAGGTGCGGGAACACGCGTCGGGACCGATGGTGACGGCGTCTCGGACGCATTGGAACGCAACGTGGTCAGCGGCAACGTCGGTCCCGGTGTCGTCGGTATTCAAGCCAATGCATCAGGCGCGAAGATCGCCGGCAACCTCGTCGGTCTTGGAATCGATGGCGAGACACCTGTTGGCAACGCAATCGGCATCCGAATCAGCGGCGACACAACGTTAGTTGGGTCAGATTTTGATCTCACAAGTGACAACCTGGAAGCAAACGTCGTCAGTTCCAATACTTTGTATGGTGTTCAGATACTCGGCAGCGGCGCGATCAACAACTTGATCGTCGGCAACTTGATCGGAACGGATGTCAGCGGAACGCTGCCTCGTGGAAACACGGCAGCGGGCGTTATCCATCACAGTGATGCCGGCGAAGCGATCATCGGTGCGAACGTGATCGCCGATAACGATGTCGGCATCATTGTTGATCAAACCGGCGCGGGCGTTACCGTCGAAATCCAAGGCAATTGGATCGGAACCGACACATCGTCATCGATCGACCTTGGCAACGCCAGCAGCGGAGTTAGCATCGACGGGCAAGCCGACAGTCAAGTCATTATCGGTGGAATCGATCCAGGCCGCGGAAACGTCGTTGCATTCAACGATGTCGGCGTCAGCGTGTCTGGTGACGCAACCACGGCGACAATCCGTGGCAATTCGATCATCGACAATGACGCGATTGGGATCGACCTGATCGCGATCGGCAATGCTCTTGATGGAGTCACACCGAACGATGGACCGGGCGACTCGGATGCGGGTGGAAACCGTCTGCAGAATTTCCCAGACATCTCGATTGCACTGGCGGGTGCGAACACAGAAGTCACCGGCGTGTTCGGTGGCAGTGCCGGCGTCACGTACCAGCTGGACTTTTATGCATCGGACACCGCCGACCCCAGCGGCTTTGGTGAAGGCGGTCGTTACCTCGGTTCACTGGACGTCGTCGGCACCGGCGCGAGTACTAGTTTTGCGGTAACCACGTTGGAGGCAACCATCGATGGCGAAGTGGTGACGGCAACGGCTACTCGTAACGGCGCAGAAACGTCCGAGTTCTCAGCGGCCGTCACCGCGATCGATGTGAACGGTCCCGCAATCTTGCCGGGCAGCCTGATCGTGACCGTCGTCCCCGACACGAACCAAGACATCGACGAGACTCCGCTGGGGCTTCCGGTGGGCAGCGTCCAGGAAGGACAAACGGTTTCACTCACCGGGATTTGGGCCAGTCCCGGCAGCAATAAATCCATCACCATCAATTGGGGTGACGGGACTTCCACCGACTCGACCGTCGATCCGGTCGAAATCACTCCAATCGGATTTTCGGTTCAACACGTCTACGCGGATGACTCGCCCAGCGGCACGTCGGCCGACGATTACGAAATCGGAGTGATCGTTACCGATAACACCAGCGGCGGCAGCGGCCGGTCGACGCGAATGATCCGAGTCGAAAATGTACCGGCTCAATTCGCAGGTACGCTGGACATCACGCCCGCCACCGTCGTCGAAGGAGCAACCGTATTTTTGACGGGCGCGATCGATGATCCGGGTGTCGGCGAGGAACACGAATTATTGATCGACTGGGGCGACCAAAAATCGCCACAACTATTTGTCGTTCCCTTCGGCGACAATACGTTCAGCGTCCCGCATCTTTACGCCAACGATTCCAACGGTCCTATCAGCGTCACGCTTTACGATGACGACAGTGGCACGGCGGTGGCGACAACACAGGCGAGTGTCTTCAACGCGCCGCCCACGGCCGTATTAGACGGACCGACCGTTGCCGAGGAAAGTACAACGGTAACGTTCACAGCGAGATCGACCGATGTGGGCATTGATGATGAACTGACTCATACTTGGCAAATCCTTGATGGCGGTCGGGCCATTCGCGGGTTCGAGGGAGAATCCTTCAGCGTTACGTTTCACGATCAACAATCCTTGGTCGTTCAACTGACCACGCGTGATGGCGACGGAGGCGTATCGACGGTCGCACAGTCACTCGAGATTGTTAATTCGGATCCAAAGATCAACGTATCGACGTTAACTCTGGTGGATCCCAATGGCAGCCCTGTCAACGAAGGCGACACGATCACCTTCCGTGGTGAATTTTTTGATGCCGGCCGATTTGATCAACACTTTGTCATGATTGACTGGGGCGACGGCACGGTCACGCCCGAACAGTTTCTGGACGAGACGCTTTCTAATTTCTCGTTCACGCACCGCTACATCGATGACGATCCGACAGCCACACCGGCGGACAATTACAACGTCACCATCTCGGTTCGCGATGAAGACGGCGGCAGCGATTCGATCACTCAAGTCGTCACGGTCAACAATGTCGCTCCCAGCGTCCGCATCACAACGCGCGATTTTACAACGACGCAGTTGACGCTTGCCAGCGTCGTCGTGGATTCACCCAACGATACATTGAGTTACGCCTGGACCGTCAACGGTGCCATCCCGGTCGGCGTCGTCGTCGACCAACCCACCTTGCAGTTGAACCCGAGTGATTTCAGCGGCGAAACGATCGTCCAACTGACGGTGACCGATGATGACGGTGGCGAGACGACTCGCCGCGCTGGACTGATATTGGGCACGGTCAACTCCGATGTCATTACGATCGCTCCTGCGCCCTCGGCACCCGCCAGTGATACCGAAGTGGTGGTGGTGACGGGAACTTCGGTCGAATCGGTGGTCTACAACAACGTCGATTCGATTGTCATTGCAGCGGCAGAATCAGACGACACCATCGTGACCGATCCCGCCGTCAACGTGGACTTGGCAATCGATGGTGGCGACGGCGAGGACACGATCACGACGTCATCGGGTGATGATTTGGTCGATGGCGGCGGCGGCAACGACATGATTCGCACGGGCAGCGGTAACGACATCTTAGTTTCCGATTCCGGCGACGATGTGCTCGACGGTGGCTTGGGCGATGACACCACGCGGATCGGCGGCTTCAGTGTCAAAACCCTGATCGACGAAGGTGGAACCGACACGATTGACTTCTCAGCCGTCCCGGCGTCGGGAATTCCTGATGAAGGCGTCACGTTGGACTTGTCGATGGACGCAGGCGAATCGCAAATCGTTCGCAGCGATGGCGAAATCTCGCTGACCGGTACCTTTGAAAATGTCACGGGGACATCCTTTCGCGACACCATTGCGGGAAACGACGAAGACAACTTGCTGTTCGGTGGTGCCGGCGATGATACGCTCGGCGGCGGTGACGGCAACGACATGGTTTACGGAGGTGACGGTGACGACGATCTAATCGGCAGCGAAGGCAACGATATGATCTTCGGCGGTGCTGGAGACGACACGGTCACCGGCGGCGATGGCAACGAAATGGTCTTCGGCGGCGCCGGTGATGACACCATCATCGGCAGCGAAGGCAATGACATGATCTTCGGCGGGCCCGGTGACGACACGGTCACCGGAGGCGACGGGAATGCCATGGTCTTTGGCGGCGGCGGTGTCGACACGCTCGATGGAGGCGCAGGCAATGACATGATCTTTGGCGGCGCCGGCGATGACATCTTGACCGGCGGCGACGGGAACGACTTCGTTTACGGCGGTGAGGGCGATGACGAAATCGACGGCAGCGCCGGCAACGACATGATCTTTGGCGGTCCCGGCGATGATACCGTGACAGGTGGTGACGGCAACGAAATGATCTACGGCGGTGCCGGCGATGACACCATCATCGGCAGTGACGGCAACGACATGATCTTCGGTGGCGCCGGCGATGATACCGTGACCGGCGGCGATGGCAACGCAGCCGTTTATGGTGGCGCAGGCATTGACGTGATCGATGGCGGCGCCGGCAACGACATCATCTTTGGTGGTGCCGGTGACGATACGCTGACCGGCGGCGATGGAAACGATTTTGTTTACGGCGGCGGCGGCGACGACACAATCGATGGCAGCGCCGGCAACGACATGATCTTTGGCGGCCCCGGCGATGACACGGTGGTCGGTGGTGACGGCAACGAAATGATTTATGGCGGCGATGGCGACGACACCATCATCGGCAGCGAAGGCAACGACATGATCTTTGGCGGCCCCGGTGACGACACGGTCACCGGCGGTGATGGAAATTCAGCCGTCTATGGTGGCGAAGGCAATGACGATCTGGATGGCGGTGCGGGAAATGATTTGATCTTTGGCGGAAGCGGGGATGACACGCTGACCGGCGGAGACGGAAACGATTTTGTGTACGGGGGCGATGGCGACGACGAAATCAACGGATCGGCCGGCAACGACATGATCTTTGGCGGCGGCGGCGATGATACCGTGACCGGCGGGGATGGCAATGAAATGATCTACGGCGGCACCGGTGACGATTGGATCAGCGGCGGTGACGGCAACGATATGATCTTTGGCGGCGCCGGAGATGACATGCTGACCGGCGGTGACGGAAACGATGCGGTGTATGGTGATTCTGGCGATGACGAAATCACCGGATCGGCCGGCAACGACATGATCTTTGGCGGCGCCGGCGACGACACGGTGACCGGCGGCGACGGGAATGAAATGGTCTACGGCGGCAGCGGTGATGACTGGATCAGCGGCGGCGACGGCAACGACATGATTTTTGGCGGCGCCGGTGATGACACGCTAACCGGCGGTGACGGCAACGACATGGTTTACGGCAACGCCGATGACGACTGGATCGTCGGCAGCGATGGCAACGACATGATCTTTGGCGGCGCCGGCGACGATACGGTTACCGGCGGTGATGGCAACGAAATGGTCTATGGCGGCAGCGGTGACGACTGGATCAGCGGTGGCGACGGCAATGACATGATTTTTGGTGGGAATGGCGCCGACACTCTATCGGGCGGCGTTGGCGACGACGTGGTCCGTGGAAATGCGGGCGATGACACGATCACCGGCAGCAGCGGCAACGACATGATCTTTGGCGGCGCCGGTAACGATTCCATCACCGCCGGAATCGGTCACGAAATCATTCACGGCGACTCGGGGAATGATTCGATCGTCGCCGACGTGGGCGAAGACCTGATCTTTGGCGACGCGGGTCAAGACACGGTGCTGGTAACGACCGCACTGATCAACAGCAATGTACTTGTCACCATCAGCGGCGGTAACGCATCCGGCCCAGACATAGACCCTGATCGTCTGATCGCGCTGACAAACGCTGACCTGACACTGACGGATACGTCTGTACGAATCGGTACGAATGGGAACATCGTTTTTAGTGACATCCAAAACGCAAGGCTCGTTGGCAGCCCCGCCAATAACGTGCTGGACGCGAGTGCGTTTTCGGGCGACGTCACCCTGGTCGGTGGCAGCGGCGACGACACACTGGCCGGCGGTATCGGCAACGATCACATCGACGGTGGTGATGGTGACAACCAACTGATCGGCGGGCCCGGCAACGATCGCTATGTGTTCGACGCCGACCACTCAGGAAACAACACATTGCTTGAACAAGCCGGCGGTGGAATCGACCGGCTCGATTTCGCGTTGCTCGCGACACCGCTTGCGATCGACATGAATGTATCGGGCGAACAAAACGTAAGCACAGGACTATCCATCACCCTGGTGGAACCGCAGCACTTTGACGAAATCATCGGCACGCCAGCGGACGATACCATTCGCGGCAATGCTGGTGACAACCTGATCGTGGGGTTAGGCGGCTTGGACTTGCTGGATGGTCGCGCCGGAAATGACACCATCCAAGCGGGCGGGCAGCGAATCGTCTTGCTGGATTTTGATTCCGAAACCGATGCCAGTGATCACTTCTACACGCCTCAAGAGCGAGAGATGATCCTTGAACGCATGCGAACAGATTTCGAACTGTTCGATGTCTCCATTGATTTGTTGACAGGAACCACCGAGATACCAGCGCTGCCATTTTTAACGGTCATTTTCAACGCCGGCTTGGTCGCAGCCGGCGACACCATCGTCGGTGGACGCAGCCAACGGATCGGGTTCCGAGAACTCGGCATCGGTGGCCAGGTCAGCGTCAATGCCAACAGTTTTTTAAGACCAGACGCCCAGTCGCCCGGGCCCGCAGACCCAGAAGACAACCGACTGAACGGTACGCCTGAAAACTACATCGCGTTATCCAGCACAATCGCTTCGCACGAACTGGCGCACACCTTTGGCGTTCGTCACATCGACGCCTACGGACCGATTGGCAGCGGAGTCTTCGCCGGATCGGCAAACAAAGGTCTGTTGCCGATTGTGAATGTCCCGCGCGGTGCCGATCAGACATCGTCACATTTGAGCGCGTCGCCGAACGCGGTTGGGACCGAGTTGATCGCAGCGTTTGGCGATCCTTACTTTGGTTATCGCGAAGCAACCAAATTGGCGTTCGCTGAGAATGGACGAACCGTGGCGGAGTCGACCGCGGCGAAGATTGCCGATCCGATGTTTTCGCACCCGGTACAACCGATCGGCGAACTGACAACGGTCGTCGTGCCGGACACAATCAATCTCACGCTCGATGCGCCATCGTTTTCGGCCATCAATATCGCCGGACGGATCGACCAGCCGGCGGTGGGTGACACGAGCGAAAGCGACTTTTATTCCTTTGTCGGCGTTCCAGGTGACTTGCTAACGATCGAAGTACTAAGCGAAACACTCCGGCATCGCGTCGACCGTGTCGTCGATACCGTCGTTCGCGTGTATGGCCCCGACGGAAATAAGATTGAGTACCACGGCGACTCGGTCTATGGCGGATTCAATGACAATGCGTATGAGACCCTTGACGCTTTGTTGTTCGATTTCCGGCTACCGGTTCGTGCCGACGGGACAACGAATCCACAGAGTTACACGATCGAAGTCGACACGTTTAGCTTCGATCTTCCGGAACTTCACATTCCCGGTACCGCCAGTTATTTGGGCAACTTCAATGACGTCGCTTTCTGTGCGGCATCACCGACACATCCCGCCTGTGCCGATACCGATTACGGCGAATACGAATTATTGGTTTACCGGTTCGATGGCGTCGTGACGACACCGACAAACGTCGGCGACACGATCATCGGCGGACTTGGCCGCGACAAAATACTTGGCAATTCCGGCAATGAAACCATCTTCGGTTTCAATCCGACAGCTGGCGATACGTTTGATGATCCATCCGGCCCGGCAACCTTTTTGGGTGATGGACCGATGATCGACCCGGTCCAGACGATGCACAGCCTGACCGAGGGAAGCACACTCACGCTTGACTTCTCCGCCGGTGACGCCGACAGCACCGAATTGACTTGGGCACTGGAACCCGTCCCCGGCCAGCTTTTCCCAACCGGTGCCACGATCCGTTCGACCGGACCGCTAACAGCAACTCTTGACTTCACCGCGCCAGACAACGGTTCGTTCATGGTACGAATCGTGGCAAGCGACACCGGCGGGCTTACCGACTTTGTGGACGTCGCGATTCAAGCGGTTAACGACGACCCGACTGCTATGATCAATGTTGTTAGTGCTACTCGAATAGAAAACACTGAAATCGTGGTGACGGCGACCGCAACCGACCCCGCCGGCAGCAACGACACACTGACGTATCACTACTCTGTCTTTAAGAACGGAAGCGTCGACGAATACGCCACCGATGAAGGGATCGACGCGACCGAGTTCCGTTTCACGCCCGACGACAACGGAAATTACGAAATACGCCTGACCGTTACCGATGAAGACGGTGGAACAAGTTCGCCGGTGACACAAACCGTTATCGTCGGCAATGTCGCCCCGTCGATCGACACGATCAATGTGACGCCGCCGATTGATGGCTTCATCAGCCTCACCGCCGAAGTTAGCGATGCGTCGCCCGTCGACATTCTTTCCGCCGAAATCGACTGGGGCGACGGCAACGTCGAAACCGTTTCGATTCTGGGCAACTTGATTACTTCAGACCACACGTATCGTACGGCCGGAAACTTTAACGTCAAACTCACGTTGTCTGACGACGATGGCGGTGTGGTCATGTCGACGGTCGCTGTTACCGTAAATGCCGGCTCGCATACCCTGCTGATCGAAGGCACCGCTTACAACGACTATGTCTATGTGTTCCCGTGGGGCGGCTACTATCGCGTGTATTCCAATTTCGACGGTATCCGGTCGTACCCGGTCGCCGACATCGATGAATTGATCATCGATGTGGGTGATGGGAACGACTACGTCCTAGCTTCGTATTTCTTGTTTGATCCCGTTACTGTTTTCGGCGGCAATGGTCGAGACACGATCAGCGGTGGGGCCGGCGATGACACGCTGTACGGCGGGCCTGGGCGCGACTTGATCTATGGTAACCGGGGGAACGACCTGATCTTTGGCGGGGCGGATAATGATCGAATCTGGGCCGGATCGGGCAATGACCGTGTTCGAGGCGGCGGTGGGAACGATGCCATCTGGGGCGATGATGGCAATGACGTCCTGCTTGGCAACGATGGCGATGATCGGCTGTTCGGTCGCAGCGGCCAGAACATTTTGATCGGCGGACTTGGCTCGGATCGCCTCAGTGGTCAACAGGGCGACGATATACTGATCGGTGCGTTCACCAGCCATGACAACAATGACGCGGCGCTGGATGAAATTGCCGCGGAATGGACATCCGGCCGCAGTTACGTCGATCGTGTCAACAATTTGCGCGACGGAACAAGTGCCTTTGGTGACCGAAACAACGGATCGACGTTCCTGCAAGCCGGCGTGACCGTGTTCGATGACGGGGCAAAGGACCATTTGCAAGGTGGCCGTGGGTACGACTGGTATTTCGCGCTTGATGATGATGAAGACGAAGACCGTTTGATCGGCGCACGTTTTTACGAAACCGTGGAGCTATTGTTCCGTGACGATTGATGCAAAAACTCGACGCAGCTTGCCGGTTTATGATGAGCTTCGCTCAAAATTGGACCCCGAATCCCAGCAATGGATGCTCGAGCTAGCTCGTTGGTACGAATCAGACTGGGCCCTCGCGGTCGAGAGCGGCGAAGCACCCTCAGCGGAACAAGTCCTCGACATCATCGAACCCCATCGCAGACATTCCCTTGAGTCGGTGCTTGAATCGATTCGCCGCCGGTACGAACCCGAATTTGAAGCACACGAATCGACGCGAAAGGCAATCGCGCAAGAGACGTTAGTCCTGCCTGTATCCGATGCCGGCGCCCCTGCGAGTTCGCCCGCACCGACGGACTCGAGGGATGATGCAAATACTATTTCGGCCCGGCCAGTCGCAAACGCGGGCCCCGAACTTGCCAGTTCCGCAACCGATGAAGTGACCAGCGAGTATCAAACACCGGTCAGCTTTATCCGATCGGATCCACGACTTGATGTGACGCTTGAATCTGCCGATATCGTCGAATCAAACGTCGACCAACCGGCACAGGAAAACGAGCCGACGATCGAACATCAAACGCCGCCGCGAGAAAACGTCAGTGACAACGACATCTCGTTTGGTGCCCCGGTCAACTCTGAGGAAGCATCACGATCGAAACGATCAATCGAGGCTTCCCTACCCGGCTATCGCATCCAGAAAGTCCTGGGTCGTGGCGGCATGGGCGTGGTTTATCTTGCCGTGCAGCAAGGAATCGAACGCCTGGTCGCGTTGAAAATGATTTTGGGCGGGCTGCATATTCAAGGTTCAATGTTACAGCGTTTCCATGCCGAGGCTCGTGCGATCGGCCGCTTCCAACACGAAAACATTGTTCGCATCTATGACAGCGGAACCCACGAGGGTTTGCCCTATTTTGCATTAGAGTTCATCGAGGGATCCGATCTTTCCAAACGCATTCACGGTGAACCGATGCCGGCCCAAGAGTCGGCTCGACTGGCCGAACAAATTTGCCGCGGGATGCAATACTCACACGAACGGGGCGTGATTCACCGCGACCTCAAACCTGCCAATATTTTGCTGACCAGTGACGACGTCCCCAAGATCACCGACTTTGGACTGGCTAAAGAATTCACGGAAGATGCCGGTCTAAGCCGCACTGGCACGGTTGTCGGCACGCCCGCCTATATGGCGCCCGAACAAGCGCTCGCCGAGCCCGATGTCGGACCGCAGGCTGACGTGTATGGAATCGGCGCGATCCTGTACTGCATGCTAACGGGACGCCCACCTTTCCAGTCGACCAAAGCGACTGACACACTCGTCCAGGTCATCAACAACGAACCGGTCGAACCGAAACAACTGCAACCAGGCGTTTCCAAGGACTTGGAAACGATCTGTATGAAAGCGTTGCAGAAGGAACGAACAAAACGGTACACGACTGCGGCCGAAATGGGCGAAGACTTGGTCCGTTTCCTGCGTGACGAACCCATCCATGCACGGCCCGTCTCGAAATCCGAGCGAGTTTATCGATGGTGCCGTCGTAACCCCCGCGTTGCCATCGCAAGCGGCCTCGCGTCCGCACTTGGAATCTTACTTTTGATCGGTGGTCCGACGACAGCCGTCGTCATCAACGGGCAAAAGAAGACGGTGGTCGCTGAAAAGATGCGAGCGGACGAAAACGCAGCGACCGCACTGGCCAACGAACAGGTCGCAAACGAAGCCAAACAACAAGCGGTCGCAAACGCCGACGCCGCACAGACGCAAGAGAAGCTTGCCATTGATGCATTGAAATCTGTCACCTTTGAAGTTCAACAGCGCATGAAGGGCGACACACGTTTGCACGGGCTTCGTGAAAGCTTGATCGGAACCGTTCGCACCGGGCTAGCGCGAATGGAAAAACAAGGCAAAGACGTCAACGCTCACAACATGATCGCCGCCGGCATCGCCGCCCGCAAAGGTGATCTGAATATGGAAGTCGGCCGCATCAACGAAGCCGAAAAGGAATACGTTGCGTGCCTGGAAACATTTCAGCGACTGAAAAAAGCTGACGCACTGCCCTACCCCGAACAAAACCTTTCCAAGATTCATTTCCTGATTGCGTCGGCCGCACGTAAAGCCGGCAAGTTGGAACTGGCGGACGAGCATTTCGCCAAATCGCTTGCCATCCGGCGCAACTGGCTGACGTCGGGTGACGCAGTGAAAGTGTTACCTTTGTTGGCAGAAGTGCTCGGCAGCTATGGATCACTTAGCCAAGAACGTGGCGATTTGCCCAAGGCTCGCAAGTTGCTCGATGAAACGCTGCAGATTCACCAACAACTGCATAAGAAAAACCCGAAAGGCGGTGGCCACTATACCGATGTCATGACCACCAAGATGTCGCTGGCCAAAGTGCAATTTCAATCAGGTGATACCGAGGGTGGTTTGCGTCTTATGACCGAAGCGGCCACCGGCATGCAACAATATTCGAACTGGAATCCGAACAACCGCCATGCCCAAGTCAACGCGGCACTGTTTGATGGCGTTCGCGCCCGCATGCTGTTGTACGTTGGTCGTGCCGACGAGGCTGCATCGATCTATGCCAAAAGCGTTGAACGAATTCGAAATGCGGCGGAGACCGAGCCCAATTCGTTGCCGTTTCACGAAGCACTCGACCGGACACTTTACGGGTACGGTGTGGCACTTACCGAACAAACCGATATGGAATCGAATACAAAGGATGTCATCGACGCGGCGTTTTCAGAAATTGTTGCGATCCGCAAAAGGCTGCTTCGGCTTGAACCGACCAACACCGCTCGTGGTGTCTCGATCGTAGGCGCTCTGGCACGCGCGGGAGAAATCGAGGACGGCATTCGCCGAGCTGACGAAATTCGTGACCAAGTCGACGAAGACGCGACTATTCTTTATCACCTCGCCTGCGGTTACGCCCAATTGGCGGGTAAGATTCCCGAAGACGACCCGCGCTATCAACGGCTTGTTGAGTCCGCAATCGACGCTCTTGAATCTGCCAGCCGCGCCGGGTTCCACCGTCAAACAGACTTAAGAATGGATCCCGACTTGGATCCGATCCGTGGGCACGCCATGTTTGTCGATTTTGTGAACGCAAGCGAATCCCATTAACGCCGATGCCTAATCATGAAGCGTCAGGTCAAAACGAACCCGGCTTGAATCTTATTATTCTTGCTCATCCTCGATCCGGCAGCACAACGCTGCGCCGCGCCTTCGACGCACATCCGGCAATTAACATTCTTAATGAGCCGTTCAATCCCACTCGCGGACCTGGTGGATGGGGCCACGACTACTTGGCCGATCTGAACAAAACGGGCGACCTGCCGGCGATGTTGCGGCAGTTTTCGGAAAATCACAACGGCGTCAAACATTTGCTCGGGCAACTCAGTCGCGAACAAGACATTGAAATGCTCCGCCGGTACTCGGATCGATTCTTCTTGACCCGTCGCAATCAACTGCAGTCAGTCGTCTCGTGCCTGGTCGCCGCACAAACAAAACAATGGCACCGGCACGGAAAAGTCCCACAGGTAGCGAATGCAGAGCTTCGCCCCTTGGACATCGATCACGTATCCCGATACCTGAATTGGCAAATTGATTTTGTTCAAGAAGTCCGCGAAACGATCGAAAAGGAACAACTCGGCTGTCAACAAGTTTATTATGAAGACCTGTTTGATAAGAACATTCCGCTGCCACGACGCATGGAAATCATCGTGCAACTCTTGAGACCGATTGTCGGTGGCGGATTTACTGAAGAATTTTACCGCGACTTGGCCGAGAAACTTGACCACAACGCAAACAAAGTCAATTCCGAACACACCTATACGCTGCTGCCCAATGCAAAGGAAATCGACGCAGAATTTGGATCCGCGGAAACCGGATATTTGTTCGACAGCTGACGTTTTATGCAACCGCGTCGTGATTCGCAGTAAGGTGTAGGCCTCGGTTTTCTTTGAGTTGCTACTTACGTCAAATGACGGCAAGCGTCACAAGTTCCTAACAATTGCCTTCCTCCCATCCCTCTGTCTTCCTTCCCCTGCACTTTCCGGTATTGCAATGAAAATCAAGTTCATGCTGTTATGCAATTCGCTCGCCGCGTTTGTTTTGTCGTCACTACTGCTCGCGCCGACGTGCCTTGCTGTGACGGTGCCGAGTATTTTTGGTGACCAGATGGTCCTGCAGCGAGATGCAAAAGTCCCGATCTGGGGAACGGCAAATCCGAACGCCAAGATTACCGTACGGCTGGGTGCAATCGAGGTGAAAACGGAGGCCGATGGCGCGGGTAATTGGATGGCGTTGTTGGATCCGATGACGGCGTCATCACAGGCGCAAACGCTGACGATCACATCGGATCAGAACGAACGAAATGTCAGCCTCGCCAATGTGCTGATCGGAGACGTCTGGATCGGTTCGGGTCAATCGAACATGGCCGGACGGGTGTCTTCTTACGCAAAGAATGATCAGACGCTCGCGGAGATTGCCAAGCGACCAGATCATCCACAAATACGTTTGATGGTCGGTGGGCCTAAGCCACAATGGGTTTCGGCAACTGCGGATAATGTCGCGGGATTTTCCGCACTGTTATTTTCCTTTGGGGAACGACTGCAACGTGACCTTGATGTTCCGATCGGTTTGATGGTCGGCGCCGTTGGCGGTACGCCCTCGGGATCATGGATCCCGCCGAAAACGTTCGCCAATAGCGAATTGTGCAAACAGTCGATCGCAGAATTTGCCGTGACCTATGACCCGCAAGCGGAACAGAAGAAGTACGAATCTGCGCTGGCAGACTGGAATGAAAGAGTTGCGAAAGCGAAAGCCGAAGGAACTAAAGCACGCGGACGCAAACCGAATCGCCCCCTAGGACCGGGAACATCAAGCCGCGGCGGCAAGATCGGCGGACTGTACGAACGTTTCATCGAAAGCATGGTGGGCTATCGCATTCGCGGCGTGCTGTGGGACCAGGGCGAAGCACGCAGTGGAGTCGTTGGCGTCGATCAGTTCACGATGATGACCGAGCTGATCCGCGGATGGCGCGAGGCTTGGGGACAGGGTGATTTCCCGTTCTTGTTTGTTCAGAAAACGAGCGGAGGCGGATGTGCGTTCAGCAACGAAAATCCCATCACTCGTAACGGTAACCCCTTCACGCCGCAGCCGACCGGGCTCCCGAAACGTCCGAACCGAGGCCGCGAAACGATCGACCGCGTGATGTACACCAAGCTGATGCAAACGAACCATAATGCGTGGATGGTCCCGGCGTCAGACCTGGGCAGTGGAATCCATCCGACGAACAAATGGGGCTACGGCAATCGGGCCGCCGAAGTCGCGCTGGACAAAGTCTATGATGAAGCAGTGCAAGCATACGGACCAATCTATCGCTCGCACGTGATCAAAGGAAACCAGGTCATCATCAGTTTTGATGAAACCGGGAAAGGCCTGACCCAGGCGCACAGCGACCGACTGCAAGGCTTTACCATAGCCGGAGCGGACGGAACGTGGCACTGGGCCGACGCCAAAATCAGCGGTGACACGGTCGTGGTTTCATCCGAAATGGTTCCCGAACCTCAACGCGTTCGATTCGCGTACGCGGATGACCGGTCATGGGCAAATCTATTTAATCAAGACGGATTGCCGGCGCTTGCCTTTGAAACACCCTAGCGAGCGCATCACGGTTTTGCCTTGCGGTTGTTCAGCCGGGCGGACAAATTTTTGACCGCTTCCGATCGCGCGGGTTCGTCGACAATGTTGACGTTTTCATCCGGATCCGCTTGATGATCATAGAGCATGGTTCCGGTGATATCACCGATGCCTTTGTTTTCGCGGTATTCGCTATACCGAAACTGGTCGTCGCGAATGGTATCACCGAGTCCGAATCGACCTACCGCCCATCGTTTCCCAGGCCGCGATGGGTTCTTCATCAGCGGAACCACGCTTTCACCCTCGACGTGAGTGGGTGTTTCGATGCCGGCCAGTTCGCACAACGTCGGATAGATATCGATGAACTCGGTCAGTGCCGACGTTCGAACTCCCGCTGCAATACCACTGCCCTTAGGAGGAACGATCATCAGCGGCGCGTGCATCGATGTTTCAAAACACGAATGCTTATTCCACATGCCGTGTTCGCCCAATTGCCAACCGTGATCACCCCATAAGACGATGATGGTATTGTCGGCTTGTCCAGATGCATCAAGTCCAGCCAAAACACGCCCGATCTGCGCATCGGTAAAACTGACGCACGCATAATAACCGTGAATTAGCTGACGAGCCGTTTCACGATCCACCGGACCCTTTGGCGGAATGCCGGCATAGGCCCTCAATTCGCCCGAGCTATGGACGGCTCCATCGGGCGCATTCTTGGGCGCGTGATCATTGCTGGGCAACTCGATCGACTCGTGGTCGTACAGGTCCCAATACTTCTTGGGTGCGACGAAGGGTAAATGCGGCTTGAAAAATCCGACGGCCAAAAAGTACGGCGCATCGGATTCGTTCGAGGTCAATCGTTGAATCTCCTCGACCGCTTTTGTGGCGATGCGGCCGTCGCGGTACATTTCATCGGCGACATCCGCCGATTCATAGGCCGGCCCTCGAACCTTTGTTCGTTTGGGATACTTTGCTTTGTGTTGGCGCATCGCGCGAGCTGCTTGTTCGGCTTTTTGGTACGATTCTCCCTTGGGACGCCAAGGATCTTTAGACCAGCCATCAGCGTGATCTAACACGTTGTGGAACACTTTGCCCAAACTGATCGTCTGGTAACCGTTGCTCTTGAAATGATCATTCAGTGTCACGATGCCCGGCGCATCTTGGTCGGCGCGCGCCGTATAGCTCACAAAACGTTTAGGGTGAGGCCGAATTCCGGTCATCAAAGAGGCACGGCTGGCGCCACAGGTTGGCACCATGCAATAGGCGCGTTCAAACAGGACTCCGCGGCTGGCAAGCGCATCCAGATTTGGCGTCTGCATGAACGTCTTGCCATAACAGGCCAGTTGCGGACGCAGATCATCAACCGCGATAAACAGCACGTTTGGACGCTCGGCCGCGCTGACAACGCACGTGAACAGAAAAGATGCTGTGGCGACCAGCCAGAGATTCTTTAACCAGGACATCGATCCAACCTTGCAGTTCGGTGAAGCGTCACTTGAAAACTGAAACACGAAGCGATGCATTCTAGTCGCTTTTGTTTGCCGAATCTGCCTGCGCAATCTGGGGACCGTCTACTGAGCACCATTTTCCGCGTGCGAGCATCGTAACCAAGTCGTGTAGCCGCCGCTAAGGTTGACCGCATCGAATCCGCGCTGCTTTAACAACCGAGTCGCCATGTACCCTCGCTGTCCGACTTTGCAATAACAGACGATGGTCTGGCCGGCGGGCAGTTCGCCGGTGCGTTGACGAAGCTGTTCTAGCGGAATACTGACGGCACCGGGGATATTGCCAGCGGCAAATTCACCATCGGTACGAACGTCCAGCAAAAACTTGGATTCGCCAGAATCGACTCGGTCGGTGTGAACGATCGGATGGTCATTGCGCAAGACACCTGATGCAACAAAGCCGGCCATGTTAACCGGGTCCTTGGCCGAGCCGTACTGCGGTGCATAACACAATTCAGACTCTTCTAAATCTTCGACCGTCATACCGCCCTGAATCGCCATGGCGATCACATCGATCCGCTTATCGACGCCATTGGTTCCAACACCCTGTGCACCCAAAATCCGACCATCACTTGGATCAAACAACAGCTTGAGGGTCATGGCGGTTGCGCCCGGATAGTATCCCGCGTGGTCGCTGGGATGGACGTAGATTTTCTGATACGACAATCCCATTTGTTTCAGCAGTTTTTCGCTCAAACCTGTTATCGCGGCCGTCATGCCAAAGACGCCTACGATCGCGGTGCCCTGCGTGCCGCGATACTTGGACGATCGGCCGAAGATGTGGTCGGCCGCGATTCGACCTTGACGATTCGCCGGACCAGCCAGCGGCACCTGCGTGCGGCGGTTCGATACGCTGCACGAAACTTCGGTCACGTCGCCAACGGCGTAGATGTCGGGATCACTTGTTTGCATGTGCGGATTGGTCACGATGCCGCCACGCAATCCGCAGTCGATTCCGGCATCCGATGCCAAACCGCTTTCGGGTTGGACCCCGATACAGACAACCGCGAAATCCGAGATGATACGATCACCGCAAGCCAAATGTGAAACAAGTTGATCGTCGGCGTCATGAAAGGATTCGACCGAATCGCCCAACCGCAAATCGATTTGCTGGTTGCGTAGATGCAACAGCAGCGGCTGGACCATCTCTTTGTCCCATGGCGCAAGGATCTGATCACCAAGTTCGACCAAAGTGACCTTCAGTCCTCGGCGACGAAGGTTCTCGGCCACTTCGATCCCGATGAAACCGCCTCCAATGATGACGGCACTCTTTGCTGATCCCGTCACGCGTCCGTAAAGTTTGTCGGCGTCGGTCAAGTCGCGCAGTTCCAGAACGTGAGCGCTATCGTGACCTGGTATGGGAGGCCGGAACGGAGACGCACCGGTCGAAAGAATCAGCTTGTCGTAACTTTCCTGGTACGTCCTTGTTTGGCCCGCTTCTCCATCGGCCTTGCATCGGATGGTGACCTTTTTCTTAGCGCGATCGATCTCTGTCACTTCGCTGTAAGTGCGCACGTCCAGCCCGTGTCGTTGCCGCAGCAATTCAATGGGCGCGACCAACAACTTGTCTCGCGATTTGATTTCGCCACCAACGTAATACGGAAGTCCGCAGTTGGCGAAGGACGGCTCCGGCCCGCGTTCGATCAAGACAATTTCGGCGTCTTCGCTCAAGCGACGCGCTCGCGCGGCCGCCGATGCTCCACCAGCAACACCGCCAACAATGACAACTTTCATATTGGTTCACTCGAAACAAAGACCATCACCTAGCGCATCGACCGCGTCATTTGTGGCATGCGGAATTGCCGACACACCGTCGTCGGATCACGACAGAAAGCGGCTCTCGATGCACTTCATGATGTCTTTTAAATGGGGCTCGGCGACTTTGTAATAGACCTTTCGTCCATCACGTTCGCTGGTAAAGAATCCGCAACGTTGCATTAGACGCAGATGTTCCGAAGCAACGTTCGCGGGAATATCACAATCTTCGGCCAACTCTCCGACCGTGTATCGACCGTGCAACAAAAGCTGGACCATCCGCAACCGTGCCGGGTGCGCCAACGTCTTCAAACACTCCGCCGCTTCACCGAATGCCTGCAAGTCGCCGCTCGTTTTTTTCGATTTGCTCGCTCTTTTCGCCATGATTGCCTCATTTGGTGCGCCGTTGTGTCGCGATCTCTCGATACTTGATACAGCGCCAACCCAGCCTTCAACTAGCCCACATGATGTGCTCACCGGCGCGCCATGTGCCAATAACGACCATCTTTTCCTGATCGAATTCGCCTCCCGCACCAAATTTTGATTGGTGCGAAAGATGCTTTAACAGGAAGCCGATGAGTTTCATCAGCAAGATTGATCGCAAAGGGTAGCCATGTCACGACACGAAATTCGATGCCGATTCTTTTCTCAGGAGGACCTGTTAGGCGCCGGTTGCCTGGATATTCAGATGGCAATGGAAGCGGCCGAGTCCGCGATCAAGGCCTACGCCAATGGCGATGTCTTGTTTCCTGAAAAGATTGTTCAGATTTTCAACGATGAGACACAAGAGCGAATCAACTGCTTACCGGCGACATTTAAATCGGCCAAGGTCTGCGGCGTGAAATGGGTTTCTGTGTTTCCGCCGAACCCGGTCCGTCATGGTATCCAAAACTTGTCGGCAGTCATCATTCTTTCTGAGATCGAGCACGGATTTCCGATCGCATTCATGGAAGGCACGCTCTGCTCGAACGTTCGCGTCGGGACGATGGGCGCGATTGCCGCGAAACACCTTGCACGCAAGGACTCCGAATCAATCGGTTTCATCGGTGCTGGCGAGCAGGCAAAGATGCACTTGATCGCGATGAAGACGGCCGTTCCCTCTTTGGGGATCTGCCGGGTCGCCGCGAAAGAAACAGCGGAAGAAGAGCAATTTGTGCGTGAAATGCGAGCGATCTTGCCCGACATGGTCTTTCAGCAAGCCAATTCTGATTTAGAGGCAGCCACCAGCGATGCCGACATCATCGTCACCGCAACGAGTGCACAAGCACCGCTGCTGAAAGCAAAGTGGATGAAGCCCGGTTCCTTCTATAGCCACGTCGGAGGCTGGGAAGACGAGTACGCCGTCGCAAAGGCCTGTGACAAAATCGTGTGTGACGACTGGGACACTGTCAAACATCGCACACAGACGCTTAGCCGGATGTACAAAGATGGTGAACTAAAGGATTCCGACATTCACGGCAACCTTGTCGACTTGATCACGGGCGGTAAACCTGGCCGCGAAAGCGACGACGAACGGACATACTTTAACGCCGTTGGCTTGGCTTACGTCGATGTCGGCATCGCAATGGCAATGTACGAACGTGCCAGCGAAGCCGGCATGGGGCAAGAACTGCAAGTCCAGCACGTCATGATTTTCGAACACGCTCGCCTGAAAGATTGGGTACGTGTGTAAACCACTTAGCAGGAGGCTAGAAATGAAACGATTCGCAACCCCGACGATGGCGATTTTACTCATCACTGCAACCGGCATGATGTGGGTGAACGCCGATCCGCCTGTCACACCAATCAACCACGCTCCCAGCGCCCTGATGCGATCAAAGCTGGTCAGTTCGCAAAATGTCCTAGAAGGCCTTTTGCGAAAAGACTTTGACGCGATCGCGCGGGGCGCTCGGGAGATGAAACGTATCAGTGAAGCGGCCGAATGGCCGCGGGCTCGCGATTCGGTGTATGAACACTTCGGCTTGCAATTCCGTCGTCAATGCAGCCAACTGGAATCGTTGGCCAAACAACGTAATCACGAAGGTGTGACGTTCACGTATTTGCAAATGACCACCACCTGTGTCCAGTGTCATGACTATGTACGCGACTCGCTGCGAATCGCCGAACGACACGAAAACGGCAGCGTTCAGCTGATTCCCGCCGAGTGGCCGCAGCAAAATGTCAGAAACGAAAACTGACCGACGAAACCTTGTGATGCAAGTTTCGCCGTCGATCTCTACGCGTCGCGGCAGCAGTGACATTGGCGGGGTGTCTCAAGCGCAACGAGACGAACGCGGTTCCATCCGTTCATCGCGCCGCGCGGTGAAACTCGTTTTGCGCCGAACCTAGGTTTCACTTTCGCAATCCGGTGATTGCGAGGGCTGGCTGTCCTTCTGTTTCCGGTCCTCGATCAGAATACGCACGGACGGCGTTTCCATATCGTCGTACTGGCCGCTGCGTATGCACAGCACGCAGGCGACCATGGCGGCGCCGCCCAAAAGAATCGCGATCGGAAGTGCGATGTAAATGACGCTCATCGATACTCACTGCGGAACGTGGGCCATGCCATCGTAATGGTCAAAACAGTCACCGAGCTGATCGGCATCAACACGGCGGCAACCAGAGGACTGATTAGACCGGCGATCGCCAAAATCACAGCAAACAGGTTATAGGCCAGTGAAACGGCAAAGGTCGCATAGATCAATCGCCGCGTCGACCTCGCACCGCGGAACAAATCTGCGATGGATGCCAGTTTACCCGAAGCGATATAAATCGGTGCCGCTTGCAAACTCACCTCTGCCCCCCCCCGCACCGCGATGCCGACGTCGGCGGCTGCCAGCGCAGCAGCATCGTTGGCTCCATCGCCAATCATCACAACGGGATCGGGTTGATCGGATCGTTCTTGAATCACGCTGAGCTTCTGTTCAGGCGATAAATCACCACGTGCAAGTTCGCTGGAAATGCCCAATTCGCTAGCCACGCGATCCACGATCTCTCGATTGTCACCGGACAAAATGCCCACCCGCCATCCGGTTTCTGTTAACTCTGCGATCGTTGGTTTGGCATCGGGCAGGATCGGATCGGCCATCGCGAGTACTGTGACGGCGACTTTTTCCACGGCAATCAAGATGGGTGAAAGACCGGCTGCGGCGAACCGCTCGGCAGCGTCTCGAAATGGCGGGTCGATCCAGACGTCATGACGCTGCATCAACAACAGGTTTCCGACATCGACGCGGTGACCTTCGCTGTGACCCAAAATTCCACCCACGGCCACACCGTCCAAGACCGCATCGGCTGGCAGGTGCAATTGCCGCCGATTCGCTTCGCGGATGATCCCATCGGCCAGTGGGTGACAACAGGCTTGTTCGATGGCCGCAGCGTGCCGGATCGCGTCGGCATCACCGAATGAATCTACAACACGCGGGCGACCTTCGGTAAGCGTGCCCGTCTTATCGAACCAGATCGTGCCCCGTCCGGCCAGGTGTTGAAATGAGGCACCATCGCGCACGAGTATTTTTCGCCGAGCCGATCGTCCCAGCGCAACCGCGATGGCCAAAGGTGTCGCTAGCGCCAACGCACACGGACAAGCAACGATCAACAGAGCGGTCGCGTTCTCGGCGGCAACGGCCCAACCGCTTCGCCACCAACCGACGAAAGTGGCGAACGCAAGCACCGTTACGGTCATCACGAAAACACCGCCGATCCGATCGGCCAATTGCACGATCGGCGTTTTTTCGGTTGTGGCTTCCTCGACCGATTGCATCACCTTGCCGATCCGGCTTTGCGTGCCCAAAGCCTGAACGCGAACATCGATCGGCCGTGACAGGTTCACCGTTCCCGATAGTACCTCGGCACCAATGTTCGCAGAAACCGGACGGCTCTCACCCGTTAGCAGCGACCGGTCGATGGTCGTCTCGCCGGTGACGATTTCACCATCGACGGGAATGTTGTCGCCCGCCGCGACACGGACGATGTCATCGATCGCCAAAACATCGACCAGCACGGTTTCTTCGGTTTCATCGGGCAGGACGCGTTTGGCATGCCGCGGAGTGATTCGCAATAGCAAGTCGACCGCCTTGGCCGCGCGATGCTGCTGTCGAAACTGAATCCATCGACCAATCAACAGCAGGAAAACCAAGACGGCCAATGAGTCAAAGTAGACCGCACCGGCGCCGGTGACCGCGTTGATCGCGCCCATCAGGGTGCCGACGGACAGGCCAAGTGCGATCGGCAAATCCATATGCGGTGTCCACGTTCGCATTGACGCCAGCGCACCGCGAAAGAACGTACGACCTGGCCCGACGACCGAAGCCATCCCCAAGCCGGTGCCGATCAATCGCAGAAAACTTCGGTGTCCCGCCGCCACGCCGGACGCTTCGCCTGCGTACAGGGCAATCGCGATCCACATCGCATTGGTCGCACAAAAACCGGCGATTGCGATTTGCATCAACAACTTGCGGTTTTGACGCCAAAATTGTTCGTCGGCATCTTTTGTCAGTGGAGCCAGTTCGTATCCGATTCCGTCAAGCAACCGCGCGATCTCGCTAAGCCGGATGACCTTGGGATCAAAGACAATGCGAATCGTATGATCGCTCATACGAACGCGTCCGACGATCCAACCGGGAGTCTGCGCTGCGGCATTCTCGATCAACCAGGCACATGCACCACAGTGCAATCCGTGCAGCGCCAAGTTCGTCACCAGAGTGCCTTCGCTTGTCGGGCGCGGTGCGGATCGCCCGAGAAACGGATCACTGTCAAAGGATTCGAATCCGCGCCGCTTGGCGGAAACGGATGTCGTTTCTGAATTCCCCAATTGATCGCGAAGCGCGTAGAAATCTGCTAGACCCCAGCCTTGAATCAATTGATATGCACCGCGACAGCCGTTACAGCAAAACACGCTCTGCGGGTCTTCATCTGGCGAAACAACCGTGGGCAGCCCACAGTGCACGCATGGAACCCGGTGGTTTGGATTCGCATCCGGCACGGCTTGGACGGTCTCGCTTGCTGCGGTCCGATTCACCTGGGTCATTCTGTTTCGCAGCAACACGGCAGTGGAGCGTCACCGATGTCCGATAGGTCCCCGGCGGACGAATCGACAGCTTCCTGCAGCACGGACAAAGATTCGATATTCGCGAAACCGCGTCCGGCAGCAGTGTAGCATCCGGCGACGACCAACAATAGCGCCGCGGCGACGGGGATCATCACGTTAAACCTTTGCGATAGAACTCGCGTGCCGGCCACAAGTGCCGTTAGCGCCGGAACGGTGCCCAACCAAAAAGCGGCCATCACCAGTGGTCCTAAAACGACGCTACCCGTGCCCGCCGCGATCAGTGCAAACAAGTAAAGCCAGCCACAGGGTAAGAACGTCGTCAATAGTCCGGTCGCGAACGCACGTCCGAGCAATGGCAACCGAAAGACGTAAGGACGCAGTCGCACCAACAAACCGCCGATTGCTGATGGGGCGACTTCCTTGGCCTTTCCCTTTCGCCAAGGCGCGACGGTCCACAACTTGGCGACGCCAAAGACAACCATCGCGGCACCGACCACGCGTGCGGCAGCGACCTGAATCCCAATCGCTTCACCGCTGAAATCGACCAACTCACCCAGCAATCCGGCGATTGCGCCCATGATCACATACGTAACGAAACGGCCGGCGTGATACAGGCCAGTGGCCAACCAAATTCTGGTGCGAGGCTGCTGATCGGCCGCACCGCTGGCCCAGATCGCAAGCGGCCCACACATACCGACGCAGTGCATGCTGCCCAACAGACTGGCGGTCAGAACGGCGGTGGCGAGGATGTACATGCTGGAAAAAGGCGTCAATGGAATCGGGTCAAATTCGACGTACCGGCTGACGGGTCAAGGTCGCCGACGTCAGAGCTAAAGTTCGATCGTGCGCATCACGCTGACAGTTTCACCGTCTTGCTGAAAGGAAAATTCCAATTGCCACAGTCCGCTACGCTGCATGGGTGCCATCGCCTGATAAACGCCATCAGGCAACGATTCCATTTGAAACGTTTCGACGTTTTGACCTCGCGCATGGTGATAGGCTTGAAAAGAAACTTGCAAGTCGTCAATTCCATTGCCCGTCTTGTCAGAAACTTCGACGCGGATGACACGCAGTCCGTTGCCGTCGACGACTTTCGATGGCGTGACAGTCAAATCCCATCCCAGTCTGGCAAGTGCCGTGCGCCGTTTATGCGTCGCGTCCCAATTCAAAGCCGCGGTGTGATAATCAGGAATCACGGCCGCGGAAGAATCGCCGGTGGCTAGCTTGATTGCCACACCGCCCATTGCGATCTGCAATCCCAGCAACACGACAACAAAGGAAACCCAAAATCGTTTCGCTGTCCGTTCGGCAAGCTGTTCTTCGGTCATCATTTTGGTCCTAGTATGCGAAACGTCACCGAGTTTTCGTTGCCGTCGTCGTCACGAATTAACATTTTCACCATTTCGTTTCCGTCACCCGATGTGACGCGACCGGCAAAACCGATGCTTAGGGGCACAAACGTCGAAACGCCGGGGCCGAGCGTTAGCGCATCCTCGTCGATCACTTCCGATGTCACACCCTCGGGTGAGACGACTTCGAAGGAGTAAGTGTGCGGCTGATCGGTCCGATTGACCAATCGCATTTTGAAGTTATTGGTGACACTGCGATCCGGCGCGAAAGAGAATGGCGCGCCTTTGCCACGAACGATGCGGGCGTCGAAGGTTGTCTTGGTCGACACGGCATAGACGAACCCGCTGAGGACCCCGACTAGAATCAACGGATACACCACCGTTCTGGCCCGTAACATTTTCATGGGCTTTCTGGCGATCGCGTCTTGAGAACTGAATCGGATCAACCCACGAGGTGAACCAACACGTTCCATGACTTCGTTGCATGCATCGATGCACTGGGTGCAATTGATACATTCCATTTGCAACCCGTCGCGAATGTCGATACCTGTGGGACAAACAACGACACATTGGTTGCAGTCAACACAATCACCGGCATTGTCGCCCTCGCGGTGTTTTCCTTTTTTTCGCGGTTCGCCTCGGACCGGGTCGTATGCAACAATCATCGATTGTTCATCCAGCATGACCGATTGAAATCGGCCGTATGGACACGCGATCAGACAAAGCTGTTCACGGAAGAACAAAAAATCAAAGAGCATCAATCCCGTCGTAGCGGCCATGACCATGAAAGCCGTGGGATGCTGGATCGGTGAACTGCGAATCCACTGTGATAACCGTTCGGTGCCGACGAAGTACGCCAAAAACGTGTGTGCCAGGAACATGCTCAGCAACACATAGACCGCAATGCGAGCAGCTTGACGCCAACCGGTAAGCTGGGCCTTGGGTTTGCCGCCTTTGCCAACCGTTTTCTCAAACAGTCGGTCGATGGGACGAAACAGGAACTCCATATAAACCGTTTGCGGGCATGCCCAGCCACACCAAGCGCGGCCCGTGATTGCCGTGACTAACACGATCGTGATGAAAACGCTTAGCATCAAGAGTGCTAGCAGCATCGTGTCGGTGGGCAGAAACGTACGTCCAAAGAAGGTAAACTCTCGCTCGGCGATATCGATCAAAATCATCGGCTTGCCGCCGATGCGCACGTGTGGGATCGCGACAAACACAGCCATCAGTAGATATGCGACGACTCGTCGCCACTTCCACAGATTGCCCTTGGAAAGCCGAGGCCTAATCCAACGGCGACTGCCGTCTCGTTCCAAAGTGCTCAGCACGTGTTCCGGTGCATTTAGCAGCGATTCATTAGCCCCGTTGCTCATCATGCATGAGGCACCGCATTGGCCACCGCAACCACCTAAGTTTGGCAGTGAATGATCACCGATGTTGATAGAAAAGGTTGACATGACGTGGTGCCCGTAGTGATGGAAACTCGGCTATTGGGCCGGTTCCTTCTCGGTCTCTTTTTCGGAATCGTCTTCCGATTCTTCTTCAGCTTCTTCTTCGGGTGGCGGCTCAGGCCACGGCGCGATCTCTTTGCCTTCTTCCGATTTACCACCTTCGACGAAGGTGCCGCGAATCGAGGCCACGTATGCCGAAACCAGCACGACCTCGTTGGGATGCAACCGGTTTGCCCAAGCCGGCATCGCGTTTCCCGCAGCGCCGTTGGCGATCACCGCTGCAATGTCTTCGATGTTTCGGACATTTTTGTAGTGGTTGTCGGTCAGGTTGACACCGACTTTCCCTTCACCGTCACGGCCGTGACAGGAAATACAGTTGGTCTTAAAGACAACCTTGCCAACTTTCAGCAAGTTGTCTTTGGTCGTGCATCGAAGGATGGTGTCACGGTCGGCAACGAGTTCGCCCATTTCTGCGAATTGCAATCGCGTATTTTCCGCCAACGCGACATCGTACCCGTCTTGGATCGATCGCCCCTCGGCACCGCCGTGATAGAACATCCAATAGATGGGCGAGAACGCGATGGATCCGATAAACAACCACTTCCACCAACCAGGCAGCGGGTTATCAAACTCTTCGATCCCGTCATAAGCGTGATCGGTCTTGGGTGCTTCACTCATGGCGTGGGTCCTCGATGCTGTCGCGAAGCGGGATGGACGCGAAGCGATCCGCTGCTTCACGGCTCAAACGTGCCGTTCCGTAAAAGATGATGAAGAAAGTTCCGACGAACAGTGCCAATGCGGCTTCGGCGAAAAACGAATAGTCCAGCGAACAGATAATGTCTTTGATCATGAACTTGCTCCTGTTCGATCCAAAGCGATCACGGCTTGTACAGACTGTGCGGGCGAAATTTCGCCCTCGACAGCAACGTCGTCGACCGGATTTTCCTCGGTCGTCGCTTCTTCTGGCGTCGCTCCTTCGGCGGGTACAGCCTCGGCCGGCACGTCACCGCCCTTGGGCGCCGGCGTCTTGAAGATGTCAGTGCCCATCCGCTGCAAGTAAGCAATCAATGCCATGGCCTGCTTTTCGTGCATGGCGGCGGGACCACCTTGTGCAACGATTTCGGCGGCAATCACTTCGGCTTGACGCCGCGCGATGGCTTCACAATTCGCGATTTCGTCTTCGGTGTATGGCGCGCCCAAGTAAGCGGCAGCTTGAACGTGAGGCTGAATGGCGTCGAACTTCAGATCATTTTCCAGCAAGTGCTCGTAACTGGGCATCACCGAGCCTTCGCTAATAAAGGACGGATTAGCAAAGTGATCCCAATGCCACTTGCTGCTTTGTCGACCTCCCTCGCGAGCCAAATCGGGCCCGATCCGACGACTGCCCCACTGAAACGGACGGTCATAGATAAATTCGCCCGGCTTGCTGTATTCGCCGTACCGTTTGGTTTCGGCAACCATGGGGCGGATCATCTGCGAGTGACAGTTGTAACAACCCTCGGAGACGTAAATATGTCGCCCGGCAAGTTCTAATGGCGTGTAGGGTTGGACCGTCGCGATCGTGGGAACGTTGGTTCGAATCAGGAACGTCGGAATCACCTCGAACAGCGTCGCGATGACCACGGCGGCGGTCGTCAGGATCGTAAATTTGACCGGCAATCGCTCCCACCGTCGGTGCCAACCCATCTTGGCAAAGATGTCCAACTTGCGACCGAAGTCCAACATCGGCACGTCTTTGTCGTAGTCGCTAGTCAACGGAGCTTCGGCGATCGTATCGTCGTGACGCGATAGCCGCGCGGCGGTGTGCACAGGAACATCGTAGGTTGATGGTCGTGCCATCCACGTCATGACGGCGTTGATCGCCAGCATCACGACACCGCCGACGTACAGCAAACCGCCGACAACTCGCAGCGCCCACAACGGTCGGACTTGTTGGATCGTTTCGATGAACTCGGGATAAGCCAGGTGTCCGGTTTCGTCGATCGATCGCCACATCAGGCCCTGCATCAATCCAGCAGCATAGATCGGGATGATGTACAGCAAGATGCCGATCGTTCCGGTCCAAAAATGCAGACTGACCATCTTTGGGCTCCAAATCTTGGTTTGGAACAGTCGCGGCAATAGCCAATACAACATTCCGAAGACCATGAAACCGTTCCATCCGAGAGCGCCGGAGTGCACGTGTGCGATCGTCCAGTCGGTGTAGTGCGTCAACGCGTTGATCGACTTGATCGACAACATCGGGCCTTCGAAAGTTGACATGCCGTAGAAGGTCACGCCGACGACATAGAACTTTAGAACCGGGTCGGCCGCGACTTTGTGCCAAGCACCTCTCAGCGTTAACAGTCCGTTGATCATGCCGCCCCAACTGGGCATCCAGAGCATCAAACTGAACAACATTCCCAGCGTGCAGGCCCATTCCGGCAGCGCGGTGTAATGCAAATGGTGCGGGCCAGCCCAAATGTAGATAAATACCAATGACCAAAAGTGAATGATGCTTAGCTTGTAACTAAACACGGGTCGCTCGGCCGCTTTGGGCAAGAAGTAATACATCAAGCCAAGAAACGGAGTGGTCAAAAAGAACGCCACCGCGTTGTGCCCATACCACCACTGCATAAACGCGTCTTGGACACCGGCATAAACGCTGTACCCTTTAAACCAACCAGCCGGTACGACCAAGTTGTTGAACACATGAAGCAGTGCGACGGTGACGATCGTTGCGATGTAGAACCACAGCGCGACGTACATATGCCGCTCGCGTCGATGAATCAACGTCATCAAGAAGTTACCGCCAAAGATCACCAACCAGACAATCGCGATCGCGATGTCGATCGGCCATTCCAGTTCGGCATACTCACGTGACTGGGTGATCCCCAGCGGAAGCGTAATGGCGGCGGCCACGATGATCAATTGCCAGCCCCAGAAGTGCAAACGACTGAGCGAATCGCTCCACATCCTCGCTTTGCATAACCGCTGGGTGCTGTAATAGATCGCTGCGAAGATTCCGTTTCCTGCAAACGCAAAAATCGCGGCGTTGGTATGCAGCGGTCGAAGCCGACCGAACGAAAACCAAGGCAAGCCACCGGTGATCGTCGGGACCACCAACAGAATCGCAACGATCAGCCCGACCAATGTTGCGACCAACCCCCAAACGATTGTTGCGGTCACAAACTTACGGACAATATCGTCGTCGTAACTGAACGACTCGATCTCGACCTGTGCCTTTGACTTGGCATCCATATCATTGGGATCCATACCCGGGGCATCCATGTCCGTCGCTGTGACACTGCTCATTGATCAGTTTCAATACTGTTGCAAATGTTGAGGGAAAGCGATTTCACGGCGAAATCGCATCTCGGTCGCCACCATCTATTCAACTATGGTGCCAAAGTTGGCCAATCGAATTCAATTGGGCACATAGTCGCAATCAAAGGCCTCAGTTGGTGATGCTGGAGTCCAATGACAGAATGTCGCGGCCGCCGGAAATAATAACGGAAAAACGCTCGGCCACACGTCGGGCGCGGCAAAACGACACACCTGCGAGCGAATACGCACATCGATATCTTGATCGCTTGTTGCGTCTGACTCATTCACTGGCCGACTGTTCGGATTGTGTTCTTATTTGATCGGATTCCAGTGCGATACGGATCACTTGATCAAGTCGATCCCGCAATAGTTCCATTTGATCGGCACTTAGACTTTGACCGACAAGACTTGCCGCATGCAAACTGCCAATCAATAGCATCCCGAACGGCACCATCGCGAACGCCCAAGGACTTTGGCCCAAGAACCACTGAACATAGCCATAGATGAGTGCGGCGAGCATCGTGATGGTGACGACCGCATAAATTGCCATCACCATTGTCCAGATTTCAGGGCGCGGCGAGTACCTGGCGAACAACTGCGACCCGTCATCAGTGTCGCTGAACTGAACGGACAAGTGCGGCGACCAAAATCGCTGTTGCTCAGCATCGATCTTAAAATCAATGCACGTTCCCGCGGCATCGGTGTTTCCGGCGAGCCCCGCCGTCCGAATCGCTTCTCGCATCCGCGCAACCGATTCGCGGGTGCTTAGCGGGACGTCCAGCGTGAACGTCGGTTGCATCTTCAGCGATTTCATGACGCTTTCTTAGCTCTAGACGGTGAAAATACGTGGACACTGCGGTCCCTCCAAGAGCCGTCGTGTACCATAGGAGCCCGCCCAAACCTTGCCCCCACCACTGAAACGTCTTCGAGAGTGCGTTTCATTGAATTTCCCCGCCCAGAATCTCTATCGCAACATGATGATAACACGAACCTTTTTGGCGCTGGCGATTGCGTCCTTGCTGACAAACGTGACTGGCCCGAACGTCCGAGTCTGTCGCGCCGACGACTTCCCCACACCGTACAACACCGAACCTGAACCGACGTCGCCGATGTCGGCCGAACAGGCTGCGGCGACGGCCGAACTGCCGCCAGGTTTCCGATGCGAAGTGTTTGCGGCCGAACCGGACGTTCAACAGCCGATCGCGATGTGTTTTGACGATCGTGCACGATTGTGGGTCGCGGAATGTTTTACTTACGCCGAGCAACCGGCGCGCTGGGACGAGAATCTGCGAGACCGGATCGTGGTCTTGGAAGACACGGACCAAGATGGCCGCGCCGATAAACGCAAAGTGTTTTGGGACAAGGCTCAGCGTTTGACCAGTATCGCACACGGCAACGGCGGAGTTTATGCCTTGTGTGCGCCACAGTTGCTGTTCATTCCCGATAAAAACGGCGACGATATCCCCGACAGCGAACCAGTCGTGTTACTCGACGGTTTCGAGGCCGACAGCATCGGGCACAACGTCGTCAACGGTCTAAAGATCGGACCCGATGGCTGGTTGTACGGCCGGCACGGAATCACGGCGCGGTCAATGGTCGGAAAACCCAATACGCCGCTGAAGCAGCGACAGATTGTCAACTGTTCGATCTGGCGATACCACCCACAACGTGAAACGTTTGAAGTCGTTTGCCGCGGCGGCACCAACCCTTGGGGGCTGGATTGGAATGCAGACGGTCAATTGTTTTACACCAACACGGTGATCGGACATTTGTGGCACGCGATCCCGGGTGCATATTACCAGCGAATGCACGGTGCGCATCAAAACCCACTGGTTTACGATGTCATCTCGCACACCGCCGACCACTATCACTGGGACACGGGCGAGAAATGGAGTGACATTCGCGGTGGCGTGACCGACAGCACGTCCGAGGCCGGTGGCGGGCATGCGCACATGGGATGCCTGGTCTACAACGGCGGTGTGTGGCCCGATGAATACCGCGGCAACTTGTTCACCTGCAACCTGCACGGTCGCCGCATCAACATGGACATCATCGAGCGTGAAGGTTGCGGCTACGTCGCGCATCACGGCAAGGATTTCATGATGATGAAAGACCCTTTCTTTCGTGGTCTCGATCTGCTGACCGGACCGGACGGGCAAATGTGGGTCAGCGATTGGTCCGACACCGGTGAATGCCACGACAACACGGGACTGCACCGGACTAGCGGACGCATCTATCGCATCGTTTACGAAGGTCCCGACAAAGGCACCGCAACGCCCGCGCGTCCAGACTGGCTGACTCGACGAGCGGCCCCCTCGTTCGCAAAATCTGACATCGAAGCGTTGCTTGAGTCCGATGATGAAGCGAAACGTGCCATGGCGGTACGCTGGCTGGCGGAGGACCATTCCGATGAACCGGCGACCTTTGACCGGCTTATCAAACAAACCGCGCAAGACAGCTCGGGACTGGTCCGATTGGAAATTGCCGCCGCCCTGCAACGCTTGCCCGCCGACGAACGAATCGAACTCGCATCACACCTGGCCCAGCACGCCGGTGACTCCCATGACCGCCAACAACCGCTCATGGTTTGGTACGGCATTGCTGACGTGGTGTCGCAGTATCCAGAGCAAGCCATCGACTTGGCGTTCTCGTCGAAGTTCCCCACCGTATCTCGGTTTATCGCTCGGCGACTCTGCGAACAAATCGACGAGGAACCACAGCACATCGAAACATTGCTACAGCAGTCCACACAAGAATCCGGTGCAAACGTGCGTCAGGAAGTCCTGCATGGAATGAACGACGCACTCCGCGGACGCGTCCGCGCGACATCGCCCAAGAACTGGCAATCCGTTTCCGATCTGGTCCAACGCAGTGGCAGCGACGAAGAACGCGAAATCGTCCAGAACCTTTCACTGCTGTTCGGAGACGGTCGCGCGAGAACCGAAGTGTTGGCAATCGCAGTCGACCAAAACGCCGAAGCCAACGCGAGGCGGGCCGCCATCAAAAGTCTGCTTCGTAATCCGACCGATGACCTGTTGCCGCACTTGAAAGAATGGACCAACGACAAGGTCATTGCACGCGATGCGGTTCGCGGGCTGGCGCACTTTGACGGCCCCGGTATCTCGGTGCGATTGATCAACCATTGGGTCCGATACGCTGTGAATCGTTCCGTTGCGATTGACTCGCTGGTTTCTCGGCCGTCACACGCCAAGGATCTGCTTGACGCGATCGATAAAGGCAGAATCCCTCCCGATGCGATTTCACCCTATCAAGCACGCCAGATCAACAATCTGGGTGACGAAGAATTGTCCCGTCGGCTAAAGGAATTGTGGGGTGATGTTCGCGAATCACCAGAAGAAAAGAAACGCGAACTTGAAAAGTGGAAATCTGTTTTGACGCCAGAACGGATCACGTCGGCGGATCCGGTTGCCGGAAAAGCGGTGTTCATGAAACAGTGCGCGACTTGCCATCAACTGTACGGCGATGGAAAAAAAGTGGGTCCGAATCTGACCGGCAGCGACCGACACAACCTGGATTACCTGTTGTCGAACATGATCGACCCCAGTTCGGTGGTCCCTGCGGATTATCGCATGAGCATCTTTCTGCTCGATGACGGGCGCGTCATCTCGGGTGTGGTCACCGCAGAGAACGATCGCAGCATCAACGTCGAAACACCCGACGGGCAAGTTGTCTTGGACAAAGAAACCGTCACACAACGAAAACCGACGAGCGTTTCGCTGATGCCCGAAGGACAACTCACCCCGCTTGGCGAAGACGCGGTATGCGATCTGGTCGCCTACCTGATGACATCCAGCCCGATTGCAACCCAAGGAGAATCCAAATGAAGGCTCTCGTCGTTTTCTTGATTAGTTTAACACTGTCGACGAGTTGCTCGGTTGCTTTCGCCGCCAACACCGATACGTCGCGCCCCAATGTCGTGATCATCCTGGCCGACGATATGGGCTGGGGCGACCCGCAGTGCTATCAGCCTGAGTCCAAAATCCCGACGCCCAATCTGGATCGGCTCGCCAACGAGGGCATGCGTTTCACCGATGCGCATACGCCCTCATCGGTGTGCACGCCGACTCGGTACACACTCTTGACCGGTCGTTATTGTTGGCGCACATCGCTCGATAAAGGCGTGCTGGACGGATTCGGGCCGCCGTTGATCAAATCGGATGACGCAACCATCGCGACGCTGTTGAAACAAAAAGGTTATCGCACCGCGTGCGTCGGCAAATGGCACATCGGTATGGATTGGTTTGATCGTGACGGCAAGCCGATGGGCGAACGTGGGCCACAACGTTTTCGTTCGGGCGACAACGTTGATTTCGAGCGAGACATCACGGGCGGCCCCTGCGACGTCGGGTTCGATTCCTATTTCGGCATCTCCGCTTCGCTGGACATGAGTCCGTACGCATTTATCCGTGACCGACGAGTGGAAACAATGCCGACACTGTGGCATGACGAGATCAAGGGCACGATCTTTCTCAATGGTGTCTCGGGGGTCAAGTCGCCTGGTTTTGACATCCATGATGTGTTGCCGCGTCTCGGTGACGAAGCGGTGTCGGCAATCAAACAAACAAGCGATGACGATCGGCCGCTGTTTCTGTACATGCCGCTGAACTCGCCCCACCTGCCGATCGCGCCGTCGGATGAATCCAAAGGCAAATCGAATGCCGGTGACTACGGTGATTTTGTTTGGGAAACCGACCATGTCGTCGGACGTGTCCTGAATGCGTTGGACGAAGCCGGGATATCGGACAACACGTTGGTTCTGTTCACCAGCGATAACGGAGGACTCTGGCACTGGTGGGACTTCAATGCCGATGACGATGGCGGCAAGATCGCGATGACGCCGCGAGGCGAATACGTCAAACAGTTTTCGCATCAAAGCAACGCGTCGCTGCGCGGCACAAAGGCCGACATTCATGAAGGCGGTCACCGCGTACCGTTCATCGTTCGCTGGCCGTCACGTGTTACCGCGAACCAGACCAGCGATGCCCTGGTGGAACTGACCGACATGTTCGCAACCGTGGCCGAAATCACTGGCCAGCCGATTCCGTCGGGAACCTCGGGCATGGACAGTTTCTCGTTTTTATCCGTGCTAACGGGCGAGAAAAAATCCGCGAGACCTTTCTCGGTGCATCATTCGCTCGCTGGTATGTTTGCACTGCGGCAAGGTCATTGGAAGATGATCGAAGGTCGCGGAAGCGGCGGATTCACCCGGCCGAAATTTTTCGATATCAAGCAAGGTGACCCCACCGGACAACTGTATGACTTAGCGGACGACCCGCAAGAGAAACGCAACCAGTGGCTGGAACAGTCCGGTCGTGTCGAAGCCATGACCAGCCTATTGGATCGCGTTCGCGAAACCTCGGGGCGCGAAGCTGCAACGCCATAGCAACGACGATTCTGCGAGATCGATCCCTGCCACCTCGCACCTGCACCACGTGGGCAATTGCCGGTGACGCGGCGACACGATCGTCGTAACCGGCAAGATCCGCATTGGGTCCTTCGGTGCGACCGCCGAATCACGTCGCATGCGTCCTATGGGGTGCTAAAGTTTCGTGACCACTGCATCGGCGGCGACTCTCGGCGCTCGGCCTCAAGGACTTCTCGCGTGACCCATCCAGCAGCGACCGAAAACACCAAACATTCGACAGCGAGTGGCCGCATACTCGAACTCGATGCGCTGCGCGGATTGGCGGCACTGGCCGTCGTCTTCTTTCATTTCACCACGCGATATCAAGAACTGTTCGGCCATCGCGAGAGCCTGCCGCTGTCGATCAGTTGGGGCGACTATGGCGTGAACCTGTTCTTCATGCTCAGCGGATTCGTGATCCTGATGACGTTAGAGCGGACGTCCGATAGCGTCAAATTCGCCTGGGGCCGATTCACGCGACTGTATCCCGCATACTGGGCTGCGGTTGTGTTGACTTTTGTGGTGGTCATGGCATTCGGACTAAGTGGCCAACAGGTCAGCATTCGTCAAGCGATCGTCAACTTAACGATGATTCAATCGCTGTTGGGTACGCCGCACGTCGATGGCGCGTATTGGTCGTTGCAGGCCGAGTTGATTTTCTATTGCAACATGCTGCTGGTTTATCGACTGGGTGCATTTCGGTGGCCCACCGCAACGACGGCGATTTGGGTCAGTCTGGCAGCAATGGCTGTCGCCACACAAAGCTTGTCGGAAATGGTTTCGCCAACGACGGCCGGCATCCTGAGCAAAGTCGTCACGATCGCCAGCTTCAAGTACATCGCCATGTTTGGGCTGGGGATTCTGATTTACGACGGGCGCCGCCGAACCGACGCCCGGATCACACGTTTGCTGGCCGCCGGATGTTGCTTGGCTGCAATCGCATTGCGTTCGGGAACCGAAGCCATGTTGATCGATGCCGCCTTGGCAGCCATCTTGTGGATGGCAGTCAACGGCCGACTGGCATGGCTTAACGCAAAGTGGCTGACGTTCTTGGGTGCGATTTCTTACACGTTGTATCTGACACACCAGAATATCGGATACATCGTGATTCGCGAATTAGAAGATCGCGGTGTCTATCCGATCGTCGCAATTTTCGTCGCCTTCGCAGTCGCCCTGACGATGGCAATCGGCCTGCACCGCTTCGTTGAACGACCCTCACTACAGCGTCTGCGTGGAGTCGACGTTTCTTCGATTCTCTGTAAGACCTTTCAACGGTTGGTGCCGCGACGTCCGAGCCCAACCGTCTCGACGACGAAATAATCCCGTCGCTTTGGGTCGACCATCACTCGATCCCCGGCCCATGTTAAGGACTCGGCCCACGTCCGAGAGCTTGGCCACCGCTACGGTTGGCGAATCATCTCGATCGCGGACAGTGTCGCAAGCGGCTGACCCGGCTGGGTTTCTAATTCGACGACCAAGTTTCCGTCGACAGAAATGTCGTTGAATTCTTTGGTCATCGGCCTCGTCGGGCCGTCGCTTGATGCTGCCACATTGATTCCTGTCGCAACCGTTTGGCCTTGCAGGCGAATATCGACAAACGAGACAGGTTCGGTGGTCAAGTTGGCGAAATGAAACTTGACCGTGTACTTAGACGCCGGATCGTCTTTGCCAACCAATGGCACTTCGAATCGTTTCAATCCACGTGCGCCTGAAGCGAACAGCCATGGCTTGTCGGTACCGGCGACGTTGATCGATTCCAGATTCTTGCTGTACCAACCACCGCCGGGTTGCAAATCAGGCTTTAGATCAAAGACGTATTCCAATCGTTGACGCGAGCTGGGCCTTGGATAACCAAACCATTCACTGCCGCCGATGTCCTTTCGGTCACCGGGCGCACCAAAGTTGATTCCCATCCGTTTCACCGGAGTCGATTCGCCGACCGCGCTGAAGATGCCCCACGACTTGCTTTCGGTCTTCGGTTCCAAAACGACGGTCGATGCGATTGAGAATTGGCACACGCATCCCGCACTTGCCTCGGGGATCATGACCAAGCCGTTTCCCGGGATGGCGTTAATCCAACATCCCAGACGTTGACCGGCAAAGTGGCGGGTTCCGCTGTCGTGATACAGGTCGTAATAGCCAATGAATCCGCTTCGAAAGAACATCATATTGGGCGTAGCGGTGATGATGCCGCAGTGATGACCGGGACGGCTGAATCGCCACTGACTGTCTTCGCCGGTCAGCGGATGTGGCCGCGTTTTCGGCTCGCCGGTATGCAGCATGAATGCCCAAGGTTCGGCAAAAATCTCATCACCGATCACAGCCGGCCGGTTCATGTAGTTGGCATTCTTGGCCCACAACTCGGTGCCGTCGCTCGCATCAAGGACAACAATCTTACGAGTCTCAAACTCGCCGGCGAGAAACTGTTTCCAGTAGTGGCCGTTTGCGTTCGCACCGCACAACACGATGTGGCCATCGGCGTACATCAGCGTTAAATTCCCGCCACCTGAACTGACGTTTGTGGTGTCGGTGACATTGACGGGCACCTGCCAAAGCTTTTCGCCGGTGCGCCGATCAAGTGCGACGGCTAGACGCAGGTCCAACTCTTTCATCTCTTGTTCGGCCTTCAGCGCCGCATCGCCGGTCAAGTTCTTTAGATCGCCTTTGTCACTGAGGTACAACTGACGCCGTTCCTCGGGCGTGATCGAACTGTCGATGAAGTAAACATGTTCGGGACCGATCGCGATGGTTGTGTGCAAGATATTGTCGCCTCGATAGACCCACGACCGCTCGCCGGTCTTGGTATCGACCGCAAAGATCGCATCGGTCTGGCTCTTCACCGTCAACCCACGCCGACGCATTTTCATCTCTAGCTCTTCTCGGATCGTGCTGGTGCCGAACAACTGCCCCTTGTCATAGGCCAGGTACGCCCAAGCTCGCTGAATGCCGTCGGGTGACTCGGGCGTTCTGTACTCAGCCAAGACTTGCCCAGTAGCGCCATCGAGGGCCGTGCACGTATCGTGGACGGCAACGAAAAGAGCATCATCGCTGGCCGCAAGATTATTCGTCTCGCGATTATTGAACACACCGGTACGGATTGCGCCCGGATTTTCGTAGTCCCACAGGAACGTTCCGTTGTACGCGTCATAGGCCATCACCTTGTCGGTGCCTTGGATGAACATTCGGCCGTTGGTCGACAGCGGTGCTCCGGCGGCTTCGTGACGATTCACCATCGCACTGGGACCGGGATCGCCGTACCACAACACGCCCAAGCCATCGCGAATCCGATGGTCTTCGGTATATGAAGTGTTCGCGACGTTGCCATATTGATGCGACCAATCGCCGGCACCCGACAGCTTGCCGCGCCGCAGCATCCACCACGGTGCGTCGGCAACGACTTCGCCCTCGTCACGCCGATACAGCTCGGTCAACCACTGCACAACGACTCGGTCATCATCGGCGCTTTCGATTGTGGGTGCGTCGCTGGGCCGTCCCAAGATCAGCACGCCGCCGCAAGGTTTCAGGTGCCGCGAAACGTCATTGGGATCACAGGGCAGTTTGCCCGTCAGCAGCGCCGAATCCGAGACGATCAGGTTGGCGAAATAGTTCGAAAACGGCATCGCGTCCAGCGGTGCGTTGACGACAGTGATCCGAGTCGCGTGGACTCCCGCACGCTCGAGCGATTGACGCGACTGCGTTGCCTTCTGGGCATCAGGCTCGACACAAATCACGTTCAATTCGCTCTGCATTGCCAACTCGTATGCCAGCCGCCCCTGCTCACTGCCCACGACCAGGCAATAACCTTTGTCGTGGCCGCTGCGATCAAGGATTTCGTTTGCGGCCGAGCGATACAACGCAGTCAGACTGTCTTGCGGAAAAGGTTCGCTGTATGGCTTGGGCCACGTCACCGGCGATGCCGCGGCATCCTGATGAAACGCATAGATGTTGCCTTCATCGGTACTAACGGTCAGCACGTCATCGGCAACGGCCAATCCACGTACGTTGCCGCCGACGGTTTGCTGCCAAACTTCTTTTCCGCTGTGTCGGTCCAGGGCGACCAATTGGTTCAAGCCGCCGGCGATCACCAAGTTGTCCGTTGCAATCAGGACATCATCAAAATCGCTTGGGTATTCCCACAAGATGCCGACGCGAGCGTATTCGTCCATCTTTGCATTGGCCTGGGCGACGACCTTCGGTTTCTTGCGGAACTCACGGGCCTTCAAGAACCATTTTTGTTTTTCCTGACTGGCCTTGGCATGTTCGGCGCGATTGACACAGTAGATTTTTTCTCCGTCCATCAAGTACGCCAGTTCGCCCGCGAGTACCATTTGACGCCCGTTGATCCATGCCTCACCGACGTCACCCGTTTTTTGGTCCATCGCCAAAAAGTGATGAGGGCCGCCGGAATAGACTTGTCCGTCACCAAGAACGGCTTTGGTGCCCCCGACCACGCCGCCCGCGTCGCTGCGCCAAGAATACTGTTTCTTGAAAACGATATCGCCGGTTTTCTTGGAAAACGCGACGGGTAAGGATCGGCCCGATGGAACGTACAAATGATCGTCGTTACACAGCATATAGCCTTGAGGTGACAGGTCGTTGCGTCCGGCATCTTGTTCGCTGATCGTATCGTTGCGCCACACGATCGTGCCGTCTTTCGCGTTGACGGCACACAGATAAACCGTCTCGTGCGGAAAAACGCCGGCGCCAAAATACGCGATGTCGCCGTCGACACTGACTCCGGTGCGGACAGGCCATCGTGAGATCATTTCACCTCGTGAGAGCAACCGATCGTCCTTGGGTGCGACTCGCATCTTCCAAACCAAGTCACCACTTTTAGCGTTCAGGCAGTATGCGATCCCATCGTCCGAACCGAAATAGACGTTTCCGTGTGCGATGGTCGGTGCCAGACGAATCGGTCCTTCGGTATAGAAGCTCCAAACCGGTCGTCCTGATTTCGCTTCGACGCAGTGCATCCGGTGGTCGACGGTCGAGCCAAAGTAAGCAAGTCCGTCGGACATTACGACTTGCAGGGCATCATCAAAGTCGACGCGATGCCGCATCTGTTTGCCTTCGATCGGTGTCTCGCGTGGTCCCGACCATGCCTTCATCGGTTTCGCAGGCGACTTATAAGTCCACGCCAATCGCAGCGACGGGTCTAATCGCGACTCGGTAAAGCCGGCACGGTCATTTCCATTCAGATAGGCCGGCCAATCGGCCATCGCAGTGGGACATGCACCACCACAGATCGCCGTCACAACGCAGAGTGACAACCAGAGAACACGAGACCGTAGAACTTGCATGGCAGTATTCCAAGAAGTGCAACGTTAGAGGGAGGGAGTGGGGAGATCGCCGAGGCGGGCTGATCGAGCGCAAGCCCGCCAGTGACAGCCAACAGTTATACCGCGTCCGCAACCGGTGTGTCTTTGTTTGTTGCGACAGAGTGCCACGATTAGCGTTCAGGCCACGTTCACTTGCCGGCTTTTACGACTTCTGTACACGCGTTCTCTATCGCGATCGTACAGATCACCGCTTAACGACCAGCCCAGAATCTCCGCGAGAATGAAGCATCTCCGCGAGAATGAAACTTTCGATGGGGCACGCCTTTTATTTCGTACGGGCTCCGCGATAGACCATCTCGGGCCGTTCGGCTTGCAGTTTCTTGGTCAGCAATGATGCGTTGGCTCGATTGGCGACGATGTACAGACGGTCGCCTTCGCAAAGCATTTCTTCGCGACCTGGGTTTTGGATAATCGTCCCGTCGGTGCGGTGCATGGCAACAACCAACATGCCGCCGTGATCGGCCAAGTCGATATTCGCCAGCGAAGCCCCCACGACTTCGCTATCGGGTTCAATCGAAAACTCTCGCAGCGCCAAACCGAGCGTCAACAAATCGGCCTGCAATCGGTCCCTCTGTTTCGCTTCGGTCAGCAATGCATCCGGACTCGGACATGAAATCATATGGGCGATTTTGGACGCTCCAATCGCGGCGGGTAACACCACGTGATTGGCGCCGCTGCGAATTAATTTGCGCCGTGTCGATTCGGATTCACCACGTGCGATAAGTTCGATGTCCTCGCGCAGTTCGCGGACGGTCAGCGTGATGAACACGTTGGCGGCGTCATCGGGCAACACGGTCGCGACGACTCGGGCACGCGCGATACCGGCTCTTAACAGTGTTTCTTCTTCGCCCGCATTTCCGGTCACGACCAGATAACCGTGCTCTTCAGCCTGCGCGATTCGCTCGGGACTGGAATCAACACAGACGAATGGTTCGCCCAGTTCGACTAAATCGGCTGCAAGCATCCGTCCGACGCGACCGAAACCACAGATAATCACGTGGTCTCTCGTTTGTTCAATGCCTCGACTCATGCGATGGACTCCCAAAGCTCGTTGAATTTCACCCTCGGCGATCATTTGCACGAATCCGCCGACGACATAGATCCCTGACGAACATCCCGCGATGATGATGATCGCCGTAAAAAATTTGAGCCCTGCGGTTTCGATCGGCTGGACTTCGCCGTATCCGACGCCAAAGATCGTAATCACGACCATGTACAACGAGTCGACCAGGGACCAGCCGGCCGCCGTGTAACCGATCACCGCGGCAACGCACGTCATACCGAAGAACAAAAGTCCGATCAGCATCTTGCGCAGCGAGTTGCTTTGTGTCATCGCGGTCGTGCTACGCGGGCTGTAAGTCGATGGAGGACGTTGGTGCAGATTCGGCGCACCGGCCGAATCCGCCCCAGCGGGCAAGTTCGACCCGGCGGTCAAGTTTCGGGGCGTCGGAAGTTGTCGCCGCCTGCATCGTGCCCCCATCCACAAGCATAAACCGTACCGCGGCCAGACCCAGCGGCGATGCCACGTTTCCTACGCAAAAGACGCCCCTTGAACATCTGCATACCCCGCATGTGCAACAAACCGAAGCATCGCTGCGCAATCCAAAGGCACATCCAAGCTAGATGACAGCACCTGGAATGACCGCATGAAACCGGGCGAGCCAAAGATTTCTGCCGAATTTTTGAAACGAATTATTCGCCCTGGGACGACGAATGCATTCAAGACTGAACTATTTTTTGCAACCAGTTTCACAATAGGTCCGACGTTTGCTTCGCCATCAATCTCGCCGCAAAAGCAAGCGATCCGAGCCTGTATGAACACCAGGCGACGGTGTGCAACAGGCGACTGGCCAATCACGCCTGACCTCAGGCGTCATGTCCAACAGAACGAAACACCACCGACATTCACTCGCATCTTGATGCGAAAAGGAGCCCCCATTGAGTGCCACGCTGACCCCCGAATCGAATCACGCACCAAAATCCAGGGGACTGGCTGCGGCCAAAGGTCCGTCGCCTTCGTCGGGCAATACGGTTCGCCAGTCGGCAATCGCGGCGGTGACGGACTACCAAGCGCCGACCCCGGAATTAAGTTTCTCGGAAACACCGGTTCAAGAACTGTTTTGTGCAAATGTGTTTTGCAAGAAAGTGATGAAAGCTCGGTTGCCCAAGCCGATTTTCAAATCGCTGATTTCTACGATCGAAGCGGGTAAAAAACTCGATCCGACCGTTGCGGATATCGTCGCGGCCGCGATGAAAGATTGGGCGATCAGCAAAGGCGCCACACACTACGCGCACGTCTTTTATCCATTAACCGGCGCGACCGCCGAAAAGCACGATAGCTTCCTGACGCCTGATGGTGACGGCAATGCGATCACGGAATTTAGCGGCAGCCAACTGATCCAAGGTGAACCGGACGGTTCCAGTTTTCCCACCGGCGGTATTCGACAAACATTCGAAGCTCGCGGATACACCATCTGGGATGTCACAAGTCCGGCCTACATCCTCGAAAATCCCAATGGGACAACACTCTGCATACCGACCGCGTTCGTTTCATGGACGGGCGAGGCGCTGGATAAGAAAACGCCGGTGCTGCGTTCGATGCAAGCGTTGAACGCACAGGCACAACGGATTCTAAAGCTGTTCGGACACGACGACGGCGCGTTCGTTTCTTCGACGGCGGGTCCCGAACAAGAATACTTCTTGGTCGACCAACATTTCTACTACGCTCGGCCCGACCTGTTGCACTGCGGGCGAACGCTGTTCGGTGCAAAGCCGCCCAAGGGTCAGCAATTCGACGACCATTATTTCGGCGCGATTCCCGATCGCGTGCTGGCATTCATGCTGGATTCCGAACGGGAACTGTTCAAGCTGGGCATTCCCGTGAAGACTCGTCACAACGAAGTCGCACCGGGACAATTCGAGATCGCGCCCATGTTCGAATCGGCGAACATCGCGACAGACCACCAACAGCTGACAATGACGACGCTGCGGCGAATCGCAGAAAAGTACGGCATGACTTGCCTGATGCATGAAAAGCCGTTCGCCGGCGTCAATGGTTCCGGCAAACACGTCAACTGGTCGTTGGGCAGCAGCAGCCAAGGTAATCTGTTGAATCCGGGTGACACGCCGCACGAAAACGCTCAGTTCCTGGTCTTTTGCGCGGCGGTCATTCGCGCCGTGTCGAAGTTCCAAGGATTGCTGCGAGCGGTTGTCGCATCGGCCGGAAACGATCACCGCTTGGGTGCCAACGAGGCCCCGCCGGCGATCATTTCAATCTTTCTGGGCGACCAATTGACCGATGTCTTTGAACAAATCAAAGCCGGCGGAGCCAACTCGTCGATCGCAAAGGGCACCCTGACCGTCGGCGTTGATGTGCTTCCACCGCTACCGAAAGATGCGGGCGACCGAAACCGTACCAGCCCCTTCGCTTTCACGGGCAATCGATTCGAGTTTCGTGCAGTCGGGTCGAACCAGTCGATCGCCGGACCGTTGGTCGCCATGAATACGATCATCGCTGAATCCATCGACTATTGTGCAACACAACTGGAACAGCGCACGCAGGGTGACCCGACCGCCTTGCATGGCGCCGTGCAGGCGTTGCTGACAGAAATCATCAACGAGCATGGCTCAGTCGTATTCAACGGCAATGGTTACAGCGATGAATGGCAAATCGAAGCCGCCAATCGCGGAATGCTGAACATGAAATCGGCAGCCGACGCGCTGCCGTACCTTGGATCGCCCGACGTTCGCGAACTGTTCGCTAAGTACGAAGTCCTCAGCGATCGCGAGCTAGAAAGCCGGCTGGAAACTTACTTGGAACAGTACGCTTTGACCGTGGAAGTCGAAGCACAACTGACATCCGACATGGCTCGCACCATGATTTTCCCCGCGGCGATTCGATACCAAAACGAACTTGCTGCGGCCTGCGTCAACCTGAAACAACTCGATTGTGCGTTTGATACCGACACGTTGGACGAGGTCACCGGAATGGTGAAGTGTCTGCAAGACAGTATCGCCCGCTTGCAAGAGTCGATTCACGAAAGCGAATCGTATGGATTGGATGAAAAAGTTCGACATTTGTGCGACGCGGTTCTGCCGGCAATGTTGTCGGTCCGAGAATGTGCGGATGCACTTGAAGGTGCGGTGGCCGATGACATCTGGCCCCTGCCGAAGTACCAGGAGATGCTGTTCATCAAGTAGGTGACGATGCTTGATGAAGAGGAGTGGAGAGCGGGAGGGCGAGAGCCCTCCCGCTTTTTTTATGCGTGTTTGCCGGCCTGCTTAGCGTTTTCGGCTCACGGTGCTCTCCGCAGCTCGATCGGACCGAGAAACCCGTCGGCGTTGGCGTCCAATTCGTCAAACTGCTCGATCGTCCCGATGAATTCAACCTTGGATATCTCACGATCGCCATTGATGTCCATTTCCGTTGCCCATCGCGGTATCGTTTCCAAGGTGCCTGACGAAGGCATTTGTTGAAAATTCAGTGTGTCTTGCGCCGGGTCCCCGCGCACCAATTTCAACGTGTAGGTCACGGGCAAGTCCGCGCGTTGGATTTCAGATCGGTTATTAAAACTTGCCCGCAATCGATCGGTGGCGTATGCGATTTCCCGCGCCGACAACACTTGGTTTTGATCGCGATCGAGCCAAGCGAACAGTAGATCGGGTTGTTCAAACGATCGCGCACGTACTTGATATGCCCAAATCGGCGCCGTCGACGCACTGAACATCTCGACCATTTTCTTGGCAATCGAGTTTGACCTTTCGAGACGGTCGACGACTTGAACGACGAGTTGAAACCGATCATCGGCCAAGACAAGTTGTCCGGAATCATTGTCATCGATCGACAGGGGATCCGTGATGAGCGGATGTCTGGCAACGAGGCCCAGTCGTGGCGAATCCCCGCTCAAAAAATCCACCATCAAATGAAAATGTGGTGGCATGGTGCTTAGCCTGTTGCATTCTTCGGCGCTGATTTCACCGTCTCGATTCTCGTCCAGTACCACGATGGGACGCTGTGGCGGTGAAAAGGGTGAGCTTTGCAGGTCAGCATCAATGGAGTAGGAAACCATCATCCAGTCGACGAATCCCTCGAGATCCATCGCGACATCACCGTGTCGTCCGGTTCGACGTCGACCCCAAACTTCACCATCGTCGGCCATGCCAGACACGACTTCCGATAGTCCAACCTGCTGGTCCGAGCTTGAGTCCAATCGATGCAGCGCAAGAGCAATCTCATCATCGTTGTCGATACGGATTCGATTCGTGCCGCTGGAATCAAGCAGACGGAGCAGATCGACACGATCTCGCGCGGTGGCTTGAAAGTAATCCGTACCTCGCAAACGAAACGCGACATGTTCGGTCGACTGGCGGAAGAGAAACTTTTCTAATTCATCATGTTCGACCGATCGATTGCGATTGGTGTCGTATCGCCGAATCAACTGCTCGGCTTGATTGCCGACGTTCCGCATGACGGGACCAAATCGGCTGGGATGTTCTTGTACAAATTGAAACAATTGCGACCACGAAAGACGATCCTCCGTTTTCTTTTTCGCGTCTGCGATCACCTTGTCAATCTGTTCGTAAAAGGCCTCTGCTTGATGATGACCATCAAGACAAATGTGTACGTCCACCAGCAGTGGTCCAACCGAGGTAGGCAAGTAAAGCCTCACAGGTTCGCCTGGCAATGAAAGTTGCGACCGAGGTAGTGAATCCGACGATTCATCCGCCTGCGCCGCCATCGGTGAATCGGGATCAAGCAATTCATCCGAAGCCGGATCGGGATGCAGGTCATCAACCGCTTTTTCAGACATAACGGCAGGGCCAGATACTGATTGCCGGACCGTGGCGACGTTATCAGCAACGGGTTCGGCGGCACGCGTTTTCTCGGCCGCCAACTCGTCAGAAACTTCGGCGGTCTCGCTGAAATCGCTGTCGACAATCTCGCTTGGATGATCCTGCACGTCTTCCGTGCGATCTGCATCGTTCGAGCCGGGCCGTTTCGCGCAACCAACCATCGTCAAGGCAAACGATGCCGCGAAGAACGTCAAGCTTAAAAGAACGACACGGCAGTACACGATATCGTTGATCAACTCAGCAACTCGTCAATAACGTCACCTTCGGCAATACGAATCGGGCGACCGCCATCGGCCATGTGTTCGGTGGACGGGTTCACCCCCAGTGCCTGGCATAAGGTCGCCAACAAATCTTGCTGGTCCATCTTGCCATCGGTCACCTCGCTGCCGTCCTGGCTGGTGGCGCCATAAACTTGCCCGCCCGCGATGCCGCCACCGGCCAGCACACAACTGAACGCTTGTGGAAAATGGTCGCGTCCACCGTTGTTATTGATCTTGGGCGTACGCCCAAACTCGCCTGCCCATACGATCGTGGTTCGTTCCAACAATCCGCGGTCTCGCAACTCGCTCATGAGGGCTGACCAACCATTGTCAAGCTGTTCACTTAACCGCCGAACTTGTGTGAAGTTATCGGCGTGTGTGTCCCATCCTAATCCGTTGCCCAAATTGACCTCGATCATCGAGACACCACGCTCGATCAGGCGACGCGCCATCAAACAACCTTGTCCGAAAGAATCCCGTCCGTAACTCTCGCGAACCGAGTCGGGTTCTGCATCAAGATCGAAAGCTTCACTGGCCTCGCTTTCCATCATGCGAATGGCGGATTGATAAACCGTGTCATGCGCAACCACGTTGGCGTTGGGACGATCCTTTAGGAAATCGGCTTGCATCTGTTGCCAAAACTGAATCCGTGAACGGTATCGCCCGGAATCCACCTCCATCGACCGACGCATGAAATCGACGCGCAACTGGGCAAAGCCCTGGACGGCATCCTGGCCAGGATTATCGTTCTGTTGCCCTGCCGCAGCGACCAACATGGCGGCATGCTTGGGCCCAAGAAATCCGGGACCTGTCGCCGACCGACTGAATGGCCCAGGTGAGATACTGACGTAACTGGGCAACGACAACGGCTCGGTGCCAAGTGAGTCCGTCAATGATTTAGAAAGCGAAGCTCCCATCGATGGATAGACGACCGCGCCGCCGGGGACGTGGCCGGTGCGCATCAGCACGGTCCCACGTTCGTGGTCACCTTCCTTGGTGCTCATCCCGCGAATGACCGCAATCGACTTTGCTTCCTTGGCCAGTCTTGGTAAATGCTCGCTCCAAGCGATCCCCGGAACGGCAGTAGATATCGGCTTGATCGTCCCTCCGTTGACATGCCCAGGTTTCATATCGAACGTATCGATTTGGCTGGGACCGCCCGACATCCACAATAAAACGCAGTGCCGGCCTGACTGTTTTGCAGCGTTTGCCAGTACGGACGACAAGGGGCTTGTCGCGACGCCGCAAGCGGTACCCGCCGCCAACCGCATCCAATCGCGTCGATCGAAGACCTGTCTATTGTTCATCGCCAAGCACCTCGAAACGAAACTAAGGGGATACAGCGCATTCGGCCGTGTTCAGAAGCGCCCACAAGATGTCACCCAGCGCGGCCGCTTTCTGATTCGAAACGGCGGCCCCGCGGTTTGAGAGATCGCGGTCGGATGATTGCCAGTCTGAAGACTTCCGTTCTGTTGCGTTCCGATCCGCCGATGAATCATCCTTCATCGTCGCGTCAATCATCTGCAAACATTGGTCAAATTCCTGCTGGGTGGGCAAGCGCGAAAGTGTTGCCAGAAACAATGTTTCAATCCGGTCACGATCGGATAAGAACGGAGCTTCGATAGCCACCAACAATCCGTTTTGCCCCGTGGTCGCCATCCCAATTTCGGGACCATTCAATAAGCCTAACGCTTGCACAATTCCGTGCGGATACTGATCGGGTGAACCGCTGCCGGCTCGCATCCGTGACAAAAACTGTTCCCGCTGCACATTCCGCATTGCCGAATCGCTGTTGTCTGAGTCCAGCGATTGTCGCAACACGTTCTGGACCAAGCTGTCGTAATACTGTTGTGGCGTCAGCGTCTTGGGTCTCATCGTGGCGAACGTATAGGCCGGTGCATTCTTTGTGTTCGACGCGATGCTAGTGAGTTGATAAGCATTGGTTCGCGCCAGAGTCGCATAGAGCAGCCTCAGGTCAAATCGAATGTCAACAAAGTAGTCTGCCAAATAGGCTAACAGTTCCGGGTGGCTGGCTGGATTATCGGCATCCATGGCGTCAACCGGATCCACGATTCCGCGAGCAAACAGATGTCCCCACGCACGATTGACCGCGGCGCGGGCGAAATAAGGGTTGTCACGTGATGCCAACCAAATCGTCAATTGTCGTCTCCGATTGTCGGCAGGGTCTTTGTCGGGACGTTGTTTGATTCCCGGGTACCGCGGTTGCATCACCCGATCCGAGTCCGGGAAGTGAACTTCACGGCCTGGGCGGTCAATAACCAAGGTTGTTCGCGAGCGCCGATCCTGTCGACTTTCAAGCTGGCCAAAGAACGCCGCGTAGCTCCAAAATTCGTCTTGAGTCCAGCGATCGAACGGATGGTCGTGGCACTGAGCACACTGAAGCTGTAATCCGAGAAAGATACGTGATGTCGCCGAGGCAATTTTCTCGGGTGCAAGTGAGTGCGCGGTATAGAAAATCGCAGGGCCCGAATTCCCGTCACCGCCTGCGGTTAAAAAGCGCCCGACCAGGTGATCGTAGGGAATATTGTCTGAAAATTGAGTGCGTAGCCAGCGGTTCAGCTCGATCACGTTCGCGCGGGACTGCGGACCAAGATCATCGGGAAGCAAAATGTCGTTCCATCGACCGGCCATGTGCCGTGCGTGCATGGATGAGCGCAACAGTCGATCGATCAATTCCTCACGCTTATGCGGGCGTGCATCGAGCAAGAACGACCGCACCTCCGCGACCGGCGGCGCGACACCGGCCAAGTCCAACCAAATTCGCCGGCAAAATTCCGAATCGCCACTGACCCGCGCCGGCGTCACTCCATCTCGTTCCCAGCCCCGTGCCAGCAACGCGTTGATTCTCGTGACGGCCTGATCCACCGATGCGATTTCACTTGCACTCAGCGAACCCGTCAGGGGTGAACCTGTCAGAAGCGAACTCGTAAGAATCGATTCTGCGAAAACGATCGCCAACGCCCAGAGGATGATGGAAACGCCACGGCGCAACGGATCGCGGCGTTGTCGACAAACGAATTGGCAGCACAGACCTTTGCCGATGCCACCAATGATCGGCGCGATTGGCGTCTTGACTGTGCCATCTCGCAACCCGCCGCGACGATCAACGGACTTCCATCGCATCAATCGTGACGGTAGTCCCCGGGGAGGATTCGAATTCGACAGCGAGCGATTCAATGACTCCATCAGCAACACTCAATTTTGGCATCGGCGCGGAAACTTCGCTGCAGTCTTTGCCGGCAGCAATCTCCAATTGCGGAATTTGCACCGGCTGGTCATGACCTTTCAGCGATAGCGACACACGCGCTACCACTTTGTCGGTCGCGGATGCCGACAATACAAATGTACCTTGGTTCAGCCGGGGATCCAAATTCAGACCAGAACGCTGCAGTGATCCGCGGCCATCGGCGATGACAAAGTTGAGGAATCCCAAGCGGCCGGCGATGTTTCCCAGTTCTTGGTCGCCTTGCCAGCCTTCGGTTTGCCACCCGCCACAGTCGAACGTGAAAAGCAGCTTTCCGTCTTGAGGGTCACGTCCGTTGTTTTTTTCCCAAGGATCCGAGAGCCCATCGCCATCACTGTCCGTGCGAACGACTTCATACTCAGGGTTCACTCCCCTGCCCCATTTCTGACCATCGGCTTGAAAGGCAAGTTCCTCGTGCGGTTCTTCCCCCGCCCCCATGTCACCTTTGGCTAGCCAATCGTCGAGCAATTCACGATGGCGATTAAGTTCTTTGGCATGTTTGGGATCGCCGACCAGATTGTTCAGCTGGTTCGGATCTTTGATGACGTCGTAAAGTTCTTCGGCCGGTCGCTCGCCGAAGTAGATTTCGGTCAACTTGGGCGACAGTTTTCCAGTCGCATAAAGCTCGCGCAGATTCTTGACATAATCTTTGGAATCTCGGTACTGAGGCTGCAGAAAAATTCGATCTGTTTTGTAGTTCCTCGTGTAGCGATAGCGATGCGTACGAATGGTTCGGACGCGATCGATCGTATGGTCCAAACGATCCTTTGCTGCGGCCACGTATTCGTGTGGCACAGGCACTTCGTCGAATAAGAACTGTCCTTCGTACCAATCGGGAACCGTAACGCCTGCCCACTCAAGCGTGGTTGTCGACAAATCCAGCAAGTTGACCAAGTCGTCACGCACCGACGGGGCGGGAACCCACGGATCGGGACCGGCGATAATAAAGGGAACGTGTAGACCGCCTTCGGTCGGCATCTGCTTGTGGCGAACCAAATTGTTCGCGCCGTGATCGCCGAAATAAACAACGATGGTGTTGTCGGCCAACCCGGCTTGTTTCAATCCATCTAGGACCGAGCCGATGAATTCATCGTCGGCGCGGATCGCATCGTAGTGCTGCGCGACAACTTCGCGATACAACTGGTTCTGCGGATAGTCCGGCGGGACCGTCACTGACGCCGGGTCAACTTTACGATCGGCTGGAAAGTTCTGGGTCGGAAACTTGCCGCCGGCGGTTTGAATCTGACCAAAGAAGGGTTGGCTTGCTTTTAGTTGGTCCCAAGGAACAGGACTTCGTCTCTTTTGCTGCAGCGAATACGTCGCCTCGTGGTCCCAGATAAAGTTGTAATCGTCTTTACCAAGATTGAACGTGAAATACCCACTTTCTTTGATCAATTGCGGCAGCAGCTTCATTCCGGAAGGCAAATAAATCTTGGCCGGTCCTCGCGAGGATCGATGCTCGTGTGCGCCAAATCGAATCTGATTCTGACCACCCATGAGCGCCGACCGGCACGCCGAACAGACAGGTGCCGGAACGAAAGCGCGAGAGAACCTGACGCCGCGACTAGCAAGACCATCGATATTGGGAGTATGCCCTTGATTGATCTCGTGACCGTAGCATCCCATCCACGGTGAAGTGTCCTCGGCGAACAGCCACAAAATATTAGGGCGTGGCTTCTTATCTCGCTGTTTATTGCGCTGCGCGTTCGCGATCGGCCCGCAAAAACTTGTCAGCAAAAATGTGATTGTCGATAGAAGTATTAGTCGCATGTAAAACTAGACGGTTGGCGGTGTTTGGCTGGCTTTGATTGCCAATAGCAAGCGGGGGTTGAGTGAATGTGAAATATATCACGAATCGAATCATCGCGATTTCCATTCTATCGATCCGTTGCAAACACATGTTGCCACACCGAAGTGGCGGATTGAGCATGACTCGACTTTGAAAGAACAATCACAAGCGAAATAGTTTGACCCGTCATCTATGAACGCCTAGGTTGCGTAGAGACCAATCGATCCACCTTTAACCCTGCACCGCTTATTCCACGTTATTTCACGCTTCTCTTTCAAAGGACATATTCATGCTGAACGATGTAAGAACCGCAAACGATTTTATGCGTCGGACTCTTGTCACGCTGCGTCCAGAAATGAATGTGATCGATGGCGTCACGAAACTGCTGAAAGACAATATCTCTGGCGCACCGGTCGCCGATGCAGACGGAAACTACCTGGGTGTGTTTTCGGAAAAGTGCTGTATGAACGCGTTGACCGACACGGTCGAAATCGCGCATGCCGCCGGCATGCATATTGAAACGGCTCGGGAGTTTATGACTTGCGATCTGGTTACGCTGAGCGCGAACATGGATGTCTTCGATGCAATCGACCACATCCTGTCGAAACGAATTTCCGGCGCGCCGGTCCTTGGCGATCAGCGAAAATTCGAAGGCATCTTTTCGGAGAAAACCGCGATGCAGGTTTTGATCTCCGCCGCCTATGACCAGCTGCCTGGCACCAACGTCGGTGCTTATATGAACACCGATCGCAATCGGATCATTGCCGAGGATGCCTCCCTTTTAGATGTGGCCCACAAATTTCAAGAAACGCCCTATCGACGCCTGCCGGTGTTAAAGGGCGAGGCACTCGCGGGGCAAATCAGCCGACGCGACGTACTGCGTGCCGAACATCGGATCGCCAACGAGGTGGTGACCCGAGCGCGAAAAGAACGCAGCGACGACCGGCTTCGTCAAGCCAATGCATCGGCCGATGTCGCTAGTTTTATGGATGAGCACGCAAAGACCATCCACCGCGGCGATGACATCCTGAACGTGGCACAAATTTTTCTCAACTCGCCGTATCGACGATTGCCAGTGGTCGAAAATAACAAACTGATTGGACAAGTCAGTCGGCGTGACTTGCTGGGAGCCGCCGCCGACTTGCTGCGTCGCCCGACGGATCGCCGCCAACCTGCGACGCTGTATTTCAGCGGTGTTGCCGAGGCCATGCCGCCGTCCATTTAAGGACGGCGATACGGCCTCAAGTCGGCCGGTGTCCAGCATCACGAATCGGCGTGATGCCGTGGCGACTTTGGCGTCAGCTACTTTAGCTGCGTCAAGCGGATGTCTTTGTATTCGGCCCACATCGGCTTGCCACCGTGCAACTGTAGCGCGAGGACACCTTCTTTGAGTGCCAGTTCAGGATGCTTGTCACGAAAATCCATGATCAGACGACCGTTTAGGTAGTGGCGAATATGATTTCCCTTGGCGATGATCACGACATCATTCCAGTCATCGACCTTCATCAATTCCTTGAATCCTGCTTCATCGATCAAGTTATCATCAAGCACCTTCTTGCCGTCAGCATCCCAGACGGCTCGTTCACCGACCATGCAAATTCGTTTGCGTGTGCCTTTCTCGTCGTAAATGAATCCGGGAACGTTCGGAAAGTCCTCTTCGTTACGAATTTCGTGTTGATAACCTTTCACGACCCAATCGTTATTGATCTTGGAGCCTTCGGTGACGTGCTGGGATCGATACTGAATGCCAGAATTATTTGACGCACTGCAGCGAAAACTAAGTCGCAATTCAAAATCGCTGACATTACCACCCTTCCAAATCAAGAACGTGTTGCCCTTGGTCGGAACCTCTTCCGTTGTTTCGCCGTGAATCACGCCGTCTTTGACCGACCACAGATCCGGATTCCCATCCCAGCCACTCAGATCTTTACCGTTGAAGATGCTTTTCAGCTGGGGCGACTCCGCAGGCGCTTGTTTGACGAGGTCTTCGGCCCAGGAGTGGGCGACGAACAAGGGCAGCACTGCGAAAAACAAAAAACTGCGAATCATTAGATTCTCCTGATCGGCTGGAAAGGGGCGTGGGAACTCAGAGTATGACTCAGCGTTGAAGGCAGATCAAACTAGCTTGCGTGATCAACCCAGGCTTTTATACTTCCGCCATCCCGGCCAGTGTCACCCTTTCCCGATTGGCTGGCGGACTCACCTGTATCGATCGCGATTATGCCCAAGCAACAAGTACTGACGGACGAAGAACGCGCGGTCTACCAGTGGCAAATGTGGGTTCCCGACCTTGGCGAAGCGGGACAGCAAAAACTGAAAAATGCTTCGGTGATGATCTCGCGTGTCGGCGGTGTCGGCAGCGTTGTGGCCTATGAACTGGCCGCCGCTGGTATCGGAAAACTGGTCCTCGCCCACGCGGGAAATGTCAAACCGAGCGACTTGAATCGACAGCTATTGATGACGCATGATTGGATCGGCAAACCTCGCATCGAGTCGATTCGCCGCCGGCTGCTCGAGCTTAATCCTCGATTAGAGATTGTAGCGGTCGGTGAAAACGTCAGCGATTCGAACGCCGAAGCATTGGTCAGCCAGTGCGACCTTATCGTCGATTGTGCGCCGTTGTTTCCGGAACGTTTCGCGATGAATGAACAAGCGGTAAAACAGGGCAAGCCGCTGGTCGAGTGCGCGATGTACGATATGGAAGCGCACATCATGACCGTGTGGCCCGGCCAATCGGCCTGTTTAAGGTGCGTCTTTGCCGAAGAACCGCCAACCTGGAAACGACAGTTTCCAGTTCTTGGTGCGGTCTCGGGAACGGTCGCCTGCATGGGTGCGGTCGAGGCGATCAAGACCATCGCGAAAATCGGTTCCCCCTTGACGAACCGATTGCTTAAAATGGATTTGCGCGAGATGCGTTTTCACAACCTGAAAACGAAGCGTCGAAGCGACTGCCCCGCCTGCGGTCACCTGCCCGCCTCTTGAGATCCATTCAACCATGAACGTCATCATCCCCACTTCACTGAGACAGCACACCGGCGGATCCAGCAGCGTCGCCGTTAGTGGCGATCGCGTTGAAATCGCTTTGCGTGATCTGGTCGCTCAGCATCCGTCAATCCGAACGCATTTGATTGATGAGTCAGGCGAACCAGTGTCGCACGTCAATATTTTTGTCAATGACGAAAACATTCGAGATCTGGATGGTGGTGCAACACCAGTTCATCCACGCGATGAAATCTTGGTGGTGCCCGCGATCGCCGGAGGCTGATCATGGATGAGCAAACCACCACCGCATCAGCCCCTTCGCTCACGGCGGATGAGATCAAGCGATACGCGAGACACTTGACGCTGCCCGAAGTCGGCGTTGAAGGTCAATCCAAGCTAAAGGCTGCATCGGTTTTAATTGTGGGAGCCGGTGGCTTGGGATCACCGACGGCCATGTATTTGGCTGCCGCCGGTGTCGGGCGATTAGGGTTGGTCGATTTTGATCAAGTCGAATACTCAAACTTGCACCGGCAAATCATTCACGCCAGTGAGAATGTCGGTCGATCCAAAGTCGATTCCGCCGCGGAGATGCTGAGTAGCGTCAATCCACTGATTCAGGTCGATCGATATCCACACGCCTTGACCAGCAACAATGCGATGCAGATCGTTGCGGGGTACGACATCGTGATCGACGGGACGGATAACTTTTCGACACGTTACCTGGTCAATGATGTCTGTGTCCTACTAAAGAAACCGAATTGCTACGGCAGCATCTTCCGATTCGAAGGCCAAGCATCCGTATTTGGATATGGGAACGGTCCCTGCTATCGGTGCCTTTACCCACAACCGCCTGCGGCGGGAACGGTCCCCAGTTGCGCCGAAGGTGGGGTGCTTGGTGTCTTGCCAGGATTGGTCGGTACGATCCAAGCGACGGAAGCGATCAAACTAATCCTGGGCATCGGCGATTCGCTTGACGGCCGGTTATTGTTGATCGACGCGATGGACATGAAATTTCGGCAAATGAAGGTCCAGCGAGATGCGAACTGTCCCGTTTGCGGCGATCAACCGACGATCACAGCGCCGATCGATTACGAACAGTTTTGCGGTGTTGCCGCCGCCAGTGGTGACGAAAGTTCCGACCCTGCACAAAGCCCTTGGGATATCGAAGCGAGCGAACTAAAACGGCGATTCGAAACCGGTGAAACCTTGACACTGATCGATGTGCGTGAGCCACACGAATACGAAATCTGCAATCTAAACGGCAAACTTATTCCGCTGGGTGAATTGCCCGAACGACACGCGGAACTCGATCTGCATGAAACGATCGTCGTCCACTGCAAGATGGGACTACGCAGCGCTAAAGCGGTTAAGATCCTGCGAGACCTTGGCTTTTCAAACGTTGCCAACTTGAAAGGCGGAATCAACGGCTGGTCTCAGAAGATCGACCCAAGCATACCCACGTACTGACCCGCAATGAATCGCGACTTGAGATTCCGAAGCAACCGTCTCAACGAACCGGGCGATTGTTGGTGAATCGGGAATGAGATGAAATCTAAGCCTAAGTGGCGGCGCGCGGGTCTAAACGTCCTGTAACAAAATACGCCCATCGTGAAGCACGAGTCGATGATCGGCGAGTGCTTCCGCCTCTTCATTGCTATGAGTGACATGCAGCGTTGTGACGCCGGAAGTTTCTTTGACTCGCCTAAGCAAATCATGCATCTCACTGCGAGTCGATTCGTCCAGGGCACTGAGGGGTTCGTCCAACAACAGTACGGTCGGATGAAACGATAACGCTCGGCCGAGCGCGACCCTTTGTGATTCACCACCGCTGAGGGCGTGCACATGCCGCCCCATCAAGCCGGTGATTCCCAAAACTTCCGCAAGCTCGCTGACACGCGCATTGATGGCGTCTGTCGATTGCTTTCGCAGTTTCAAAGCGAATGCTAAATGTTCGGACACCGTCAGTGTCGGAAACAGAGCCAGATCTTGCGGAACGTATCCGACTTGACGATCGGCCGGCAACCAATCCGTGACGTCGATCCCGTCGACCAGAATCTGACCAGACGCGACGCTGCGCAGCCCACAAATTGTCTCGAGGATCGTCGTTTTGCCTCGTCCCGTCCTGCCCATCAACACGGCGTACTCGCCGCTTGGGACGACGAACGAAATATCGGACAGCTGGAAATCGCCGGCACGAATCGACACGTTACGCAGTTCGATCACGCGTTCAGCCCCGTCCCCAGAATGCGCAAGAACAGCAAGACGACCACCGCCATCGCAACCATCAAAAGTGAAACCGCAACGGCGGCGTCAAGCTGTCCGATACTCAATTCCAAGAACACCGTCGTGGACAAGACTTCGGTCCGCATGCGTGTCGCCCCGGCGAATACCAAGATCGGACCGAACTCGCCGAGGGCCCGCGCCCACGCGATTGTGGTCGCCGCGATCATGCCACGCCAAGCCTGCGGCAACGCGATCTGCATAAACGCCTGGCTGCGAGTACAACCCAGCGTTCTTGCGACGTCTTCGGCACGCGGGTCGATCTGGTCGAATGTCACCCGCATGGTTCGCACCGCGAACGCACAAGCGACTGAAAATTGTGCGAGCACCACTGCCGGCCAGCGATAGGTCACCGGGAATCCGACTGTATCGCGCAGCCAGGCTTCTAATTCCCAGCCTCCGATCGACAAGTGAAACAAAATCAGCAGGCTGAGCCCCAAGACCAACGGCGGCAAAACAATGGGTATATCGACCAGCGTGTCGACCAGCACGCGACCAGGAAAGCGGTAACGCGACAGCAGATACCCGAGCGGTGTTGCCACCCACAGCGACATGACGGCCGCAGCGGTGCAAGTCAACATGGTCAGCCGGAACGCAGCGCGAATCTCGGGTTTGCGAAGCGCATCGACAAACTCGCCGGGTGACGTGAAAACGACATCGGCAACCAGCAGCAAAATGATCAACAGGATGAACGACGCCGAAATACCACCCATCACCAAAAAGAATGGCGTGTCGCTGCGTCGTCGACGAGAGATCGGAGAAGGGGCCGGGTCGCTTTCACTCATCATCGATCTTGTCAGCATCGATTTGCCAACGGAATCCTTCGGCGGCGAAAACGTCTTGCGAATCGGTCGAGCAGATTTGCCGAAACAATCGGCTGGCAAGGTTCGGATGTGGTGACTCTTTTGCGACCGCCCAAGGCTGCGTCGCGATACTGCAGTCGATTCCCTGAATACGTATTGCATCAAGAAATTCAGCAGCGCCCGCTGCGTTACTCAAGTAGGCGACGGCGGCGTCAAGCGACTTGGTTTGCAATTGATTGACCAACATGTCGCCTGAGGGAGTTTGCACTTTGACGTTTGACATGATCTCTTGCTGCACGCCGCCTTCGCGAAACGTATTTTGCGTGATCCATCCCATCGCGCATTGTTTTTCATGCCCAATGCCGACGCGTAGCCCCTCGCGACTGAGGTCCTTGAGTGACCGGATGTTATGCGGGTTACCTTTTTGAACCATGATGACTAATTCGTTCTGAGACACCGGAACGGGTTCGGGAAACAGATCGTGGACTTGGTTCATGAACTCCACATCGCACGCGAAGTACGCGTCGGGATGTTGGCCAGCTTTCATCTGTGCAACCAAGATCCCACAGCCGTTATAGACTCGGTTCACCTTCACGCCCTCGCGTTGTTCGAAAGCGGTGACGGTTTCATCGATCGCTGGACGTAGCATCGACCCGGCAAAGATGGAAAGTTCGGGAACGTCGCTCCATTGGTCGCCGCCGCTGACGGTGAAACCATGTTCTTGATAATGCTTCAGTCCTCGGTCTCGCGCCGATACGTATCGGGCAAAATGCAACGCTGCTTGTGGTTGCTTGGTCGACGCGATCACGCCGACCGACACCTGCGAACCGGCCTCCGCCAACTCAGGCAATTCAATCGCCACCAAATCGGGATACGTTTGCAGCACCGCGTCATACACGATCGTCGCATCCGCGGCACCGACCACCACATCGTTGGCGACTTCGGTCACCGTCGCCCGGTACGCAGAACTCGCTTGCTCGATCGAATCCCAGCTGCCCGATTCGGTCAGCACGTCGCGGACGACCTTGCCCACGGCGGCCGTATCTGGATTGGCTAAAACCAAACGAACGCCCTGACGCGAGAGGTCATCGATCGTCTTTATTGCTTTCGGATTATCCTTGTGCACCGCGACGACAGCTTGCATTCGGGAAATGGGCAGCGTTTCGGCGATCAAACCTTTGTCTCGGCCGATTTGCAAATAGCTGTCATCGGCCGGCAGAAACAGGTCGCCGTAGTCGGTGACTTCGACGGAGGAAAGCAGTGTTTGCGACGGGCCGTATTGAATTTGAATCGAGCGATCATATTCTTTTTCGTATTCGGCCCGGATGTCTTCCATCACCGCTTGGTTGCTCGCGGCACAGTACAGCATCAACGACTCTTGATCATCGCCAGATGATTTCGACGACGACCCGGTGTCGCCGATCAATAGGGCGAACAGCAGGGCCAGCCCGATCAGCGACGCGATCATGACGGTAACGATTCGTTTCATGACAAACTTAACTCTTTCTAGCGACCCGGCGGAATTTGCAGCAACTCGGGTTCTCGATTTCTGCCTTCTTCGGCGCTTCGATCCGGTGGACGGTTCGCATCGTCGCCGAATAATTCGGTATCCCAATCTGCATTGATCAACAAGTCAAAGCCGGGATTTCGTTCTTTGACTTGACAGGAACACGCGCCACTAAGAAACACGGTCAATTCTTCCATCAATTTTTCGGTCATGTCGCTTGCCGGAATCACTTCCAGCGCCCGACCACGCCCAAATACGGGGACCAACAAGGGTTCGCCGTCCTCAAAGGCTTGCTGACGGACACCGGTCAACAGACTAACCAGAAATTGTTCTTCCGGATCGTCAGGATCAATTTCCAGCAGGCTGAATTTCACGACAAGAGGAACGTCCGCATAGAGTTCGGAACCCGGCAGACCGATGCCTTCGGGCAATTTCACTCTCTCGGAAAGCGATTCAAAATTGCTTTGGACCAGCGTTTTCGCAGATGCTGTTTTGGCATCGTTTGTCGAACCGATCAACAGCCATACCACGCTGTGCCCGGCCATCAGACGGCGTCCCAACTCGGCCCGCGCCGGCGAATCATACAGGCCCAGTTGCGGCAGGTCCTCAAGCGGTCCGTGCCAATGATTGATCCATCGGCCTTGGCCCGACTTGGTGCGCACCAGAACGTGCGGCAAGCTGACGCCGTCTTGTTCGCTTAATGACAGCCAGACATCTCGATTGTCCGCGTTCAGATCCGACGCGATGTCGATCTGGATCACTTTCGCGTTGGCGTCGCCGTCGTGCTGAACCGTCCGCGCCTGTAATTGCTGAAGTGTTTGTTTATGCGACTGCGAAAGCGGTGCATCGTGAAAGATCAACACTTCCGTCGCGTCGGGCTTCCAACGTTCAAGTGCATACCGAAAGACGGGAATATTGCACGCAACGCCTATAGAAACGGCAACGAACATCGATGCAAGAATGAGCTGGATTCGCAAGATAGTCTTTGAAATCTGAATGAGAGGTCGCAGTTGACGCCGGGACATCACCACGCGGGTCCCGGCCTGTGTTAAATCACAGCGATGCATTTATTTGCCGAAGCGAATGACGCTTCCATCGAGCGTTGTCAAAAACAGACTGCCGTTTGCTCCTGCCAAGCCGTCCCAGGTGGGCAACGCATCAAGCTTGACTTCGTTCTCGATTTCTCCCGTATCGATGTTAACCGAAAGCAGTGACGACCCGTCGCTGCCTTCCAAGGCGGCGTCTTGACGGTCGAGCAACTTTTGCACCTCGGGATCACTCTCGGTCAATTTCTGAAATGTTTCTTCTTCGTTGATCGTGTCTGGCGGGCCGACGATAAAGAGTGTGCTGCCGCCCAAGACCATCCCGCGGACATAGATCGGGACGTCTTGTGCCCATTTCGGTTTCACCAGACTATCGCCGGGCTTGGTCGTACTGTTGCCGCCGGCGCGCTTACGGGAAGAAAACTGGATCGCCTTGCCAAACTTTCCTTCGACAGGTTTACCACCATCGATGGTCCCGCTGTTGCGATGCACGCTGTGGTCACGGGCGGTTCCATCGTCAAAGCTGACGGCGAGCACCGCATCGGACGAGATTTCGGATCCGTCGCGGTAACGTTTCGCGATTCGCTCTGCGTCAGCGGCCTCGAAATACAACCGGACTTCATCCACCGCGCCGTTTAGCGGCAGCGGGCTTCTGTACGGGCCGACCGCCGTTTTGCCATCGGCACCGATATCCAATCCTTGAACGGGATCGGTCGACAGCAGGCCGGGCGCGGTTCCAGAATCGGCCAGTTCGCCGTCGACGTAAAGCTTCATCGATTTGTCGGTATCCAAGACGCCAACGACGTGATGCCAACCACCGACAATACGTTTGTCGCCGGTGATCGTGCTCAGTTTACTGTCGGTGCGAACATGAAATTCTGGCTTGCCGCCTTTCAGGGTCAGCGCGAAACCGGCCGTCGGGCCTCCGCGTGCCACAATCACGCCCAAGGGTTTGGTCGCCGTGACCCAGGCTTCGATCGTGATCGGCTTGCCCTTGGGATTCATACTCGGTGACATCGGAAACGATGCCGACGGAGCGCCGACCGAGCCGCCGCCTTTCTTACCAAAGTTCTCAGGGATCTCTGGCGGATTCGGTTCGGCCGCAAAGAGTTGATGTTCCAGCACGGTCGTCCATCGCAAGTACTGCGGTTTGCGACCGTAACCGTAAACGTACCCGTTGCCATTGACCAGGATTCGCCCCGATGGTGCAAAGCGGCCCGCCTGGTAATAGCCACCGTGTCCGCCGGCAAAGCTTTGCCCCATCACCCAATACGATCGGTGAAACCACGTGTCATCCAAGAAGCCCATGGGTGCAAAAATGTGCGCGTCCGGGCCGCGTTGTTTTGATGCCTGTTCGGCAAAGTCGCCCGAGTTCGGACCGATTTCGAGGCGGTTGCCTTCCAAATCAAACTTCTGCGACTTCATGAACACGTGCTGTCCGTCAAAGGACAAGATGTCCGGCAGGCCGACGGGCATCTGCAAAATCTGAAGCTTCTCTTGAATGTTATTTCCGGTCTCTGGATTGGTTTCATCCATGATTGTCTCGGACAACTTACGGCCCGTCGCCAAATCCAGACGCAACAGTCGCAGGCCGCCGTCGAGGAAATTGGATCGCCCCGCAACACACCAGACGATGTCGTCTTGGATCAACACACTGCCGTGAACCGGCCATAACGATTCAAGTTGCTCGTATGCCATCGCTCGACGATCCAGCGGTGCGGCGCGGTATCGCCAAACCAATTCGCCATCGGTTGTTAATGAGTACACCCAGCCGTCGGCGCCGCCGAAAGTGACACGCCCGCGATGAACGGTCGGCGGCGAGTCGATTCGGGCACCGGCGGTGAACGACCAATTCGGCTGACCGGTTTTTTCGTTCAGTGCATACAGCGTGTGCGAATCGATCTGTGCGACATACACATTGCCGTCAGCGATGACGGGCGACGTCAATCGTCCGCCGAGAGAGATTCGCCACTGGCGTTCGACTTTCGCATCGACCGGTTTGGTGGTGGTTCCACTGCGACCGGAATCATGACGATAGGTCGGCCAGTCGTCTGCGATGGCGGCGGGATCAACATTTGCCAGCGAATGGCCGAAGGCGGGACCGCGTTGCAACCTGCCCTTGTCGGGAACATTGGCGGGAATCGGGCGCGTCGGTGCCAGCGGCGCCAACGCATTGAAGCCAAACAATTTCGCTTCGGGATAACACGCGCAGTTGTGCGGGGGTGCGTAGGTCAATCCGTTGCATGGCATGACGCCATACAGGCAGCCGCCGCGCACCCAGTGATTGATGTCCCAATGTTCTTTGTCAGGATCAACGAACTCAATTCCGGTACGCGAAGGCATCAAGAAATTGTCGGTCGCCTTGGCGATATAACAACGATGATGAAACCAGTACGTATCGACATCCGGCGCGAACTCCTTAACGACCTCGCCGGTCCGCGGGTCGCGTCCGGTGTACACACCGCTGTCTTTCCCTGAGGTCAGTGGCGCGAGCCACACCAAACCATCGACCACCATTAAATCTTGGGGCGATTGATAACCGCTGTTGGGGAAACTTGCATCCCACAGCTTCTCGCCGCTCTTAGCATCACTGCTGATCATTTTGCCGTCGCCACCGGCGTAGAGCACGACGTCATCGTACAGAACCAACCGCGGACCAAAGTTGAACGTGAACGATTCACGTCGTGTGACGGTTTCGCTTTCCCAAGCGATTTCGCCCGTGCGACTGTTCAGGCTGACAACCTTTTCGCCGTCATGAAATAAGACTTGCGAATCGGTACCCGAAAGCGTCAGCGGCGAAACCTTGGTCTTCTTTGCCCACAGTTGCTCGCCGGACTTGGCATCGAACGCCATCAAAATACGAGGCTCTTCGTCCCAGAAAAAGTCGCGAGATCGGGCCTGGTCACCAACGGTACCGTGCAGCGGCGCATAGTCGGCCAACTCGGCTTTTCCCTTCCTCACGACCGTGAACAGCAAGTCACCGGTGTGAATGATTTCTTCTGTCGCATCACTTCCCTCATAGGTGCGGAGCACGTCGCCCGTGGCGGCATCAAGTGCCGAAAGCGGCGCGTTGAATCCCATCGTGACGTAGACTTCATCGTCGGTCGAAACCAATCGACGCGACAACTGTGTCGGACCGCTCTTCAGCGGCCAAAGGTGCGGCTGCCAATCCGCAATATCTTTTTTCCACAGCACGCTGCCGTTGAAGGCATCACGCGCAATCAGTTTCCACTTCGGTGGTAACTGAATCGAAATCCGGCTTCCTTCGTCCATGATGTAGAACATCTTGCCACCTGAAGAGACAAGCGCGCTCATACTGGCCATGCGGTCGTGGTGACGCGCCCAGCGTGGACTGCCAACCCATTGCAGGTGACGCGGCGGAGCGACGACGTCATCGTGCGCGACGGAGTTACCAGTGGCGTCGTGAAGATAGTGTGACCACTCGTCGATGTTTTCAGGACGCGGCTTGACGACTTTGTTCCATTTGCCGCCTTCCCTGATCATCGCAACCCCGTTGGGCACCAGCACTCGTAAAACTTCCTCCAGTGCGACATCGCCTAGCTGTTCGGCGACCAATAGGTTGACCAAGTTGTCGACATAAGGCAGATCACCGCCAGAGTGAGCGTCAAAGGCGACATCACCATACTCACCGGCCGAACGCACTCGGTTGCGAACTTTGTCGACCGATGCATCATCACCAATCAAGCCGTGCACCTGAATCGCATCGTTTTGCCGCAGCGCGGTGGTCAGTCGACCATCACCGGCACCAAGGTGCACAAAAAAGCCGGCCGAAACGCCTGATCGCTCAATCAAGTTTGCCGCGTCACTCGCAGCATCGGCCATGAGATTGTGCGGACAACTTATGGCGCCCAGGACGACGGAAAACAAGAGAACAAGACAACGCTGAAATCGAAACATCAGCCGGCTCCGGTGGGTCGCTTGAGGTGGGGACGCAATCAGGTGTCCATTGTAGCCGTCATCGATCAGACGCGTGGTGCGATTCAGACAACTTTGATCACGACCATCACCGATTCGCGAGTGAACCCTGGCGGTATGTTCATCCGGGCCGTCCACCGCGAGCCTCCGCCTGCATGCGGCCAGCCCGACGCGCCCCAGCTACCCGGCCCTGCTGCTGGTCCGAATGCTACTTCTCACCGTCATTCACTGGCTCACCCAATTGCACGTTCCAAAGACAGCCCCACCGCCGGTTGCCGCTTAGGTCTGAATCGTGATTGACCTCGATCTGCCGGCGAGCTGTACCTATCGGTGACCGGGACGGGTTGGATGTACCCGTTGGTCAAAGCGGGCTGCCTCATCGAAACAACTCGCTCGAAGATGGCCCTGACGAAACGGCCCGAAACGGCTCTTCGAGCCGGCGACTAACGATTCGGCACGAACGTAGCTGCGAACGCTTCTCGCCGCGTCGACCGATCCAGTCCAAGTTCAGTTCAGTTCAGTTCAGTCCAGTCCAACCGCCAGCGATTGGGTGGGAATCAGCCGCCGCGTCTCAGACCGAATCAACTTGTTGACGACACTGACATCAAAACGATACCAACCTGATGACACACGCCGTGGGTCATCAAGCTACCCAAGAAAAATGCGGCACACCCAGAATTCGCCTTAACATGTTTCCATTAAACAAGTTACGAATCATAAACCAGCAAAGAATGAGACTCCGAAACCGAGATTTGAGTTTCACGGCTCAGTTTTCGCGTAACAAACCCTCTGAAACGACGTGTCCCTTTTGTTCACGAGTTTCGGCACCCGCATTTACGGAGTTTCGAAGAATGCACAAGTTTACTAAATGGATCGCCGCCCCCATGATCGCGGCAGGTTTGATGTTAGCCGGCGATGCGCCGACCGCAGATGCTGGTAATGGATTCATCCGCATCGGTGGCGGCGGAGTCCAGCTGTCTTTCGGTGGTGGTCACTACGGCAGCCATTACAACAGTTACCGACCAAGCTACGGTTACCGACCAAGCTATGGATACAATTCCTCGTACGGACACGGAATCGGTTCACACTCCTATCACGGTTCGCATTCGCGACGCGGATACTTCCATGACACCAGTCACTACGATTGGCATCCGACGGAGATTCGTCGTCACGGCAACCATTATGATGTGGTCCCCGGTCACTACGATCTGCACCGAACGGGCCACTGGCACCACTAGTCGGCGACCTCCGCGAAAATCAATCAACTGAAGCACTTGGCCGCGGCACCCATCGATGGGTGCCGCGGCTTTCGTTTTAGACGGCTGAACTGCATCGCGTACCGCCGGGATAGAAATCAGAGCAGCCGCCTGGTCAAACGCATCGGTCTGTTGCGTCAGATTAGAATTGCCGGACCCACCGAGTCGTTTTCTTTAGCAGCAGGTTGACGTCGGATATCGTCAGCCGCCATCGACGGCTCCTCAACTTCTTACACCAAAGGCGTGGTCATGCGATCAGTTCGATGTGGATTTCCACTCGTGGCACTATTGATATGGGCGACAATGCAAATGCCGTCGCTGGACGCGCAAGATGAACTTGTCTTTCGCGATCTATTTAACGGCCAGAATCTGGACGGTTGGATCGACGTCAATACTTCGCCAGAGACATGGTCGGTTCGTGACGGCCTGCTTGTTTGCACAGGACTTCCGATCGGAGTGATGCGGAGCGATCGCCAGTACGAAAATTTCATCCTTGAGATCGAATGGCGTCACATGGAACCTGGTGGAAACTCCGGTGTTTTCTTGTGGTGCGACGCGATTCCACAACAGGGACGGCTGCCCAAGGGGATGGAAGTCCAAATGCTGGAACTCGACTGGGTCAACCAGCACCGAGGGTCCGATGGAACACTGCCACCGATCGCTTATGTCCATGGCGAATTGTTTGGCGCCGGCGGGATGACCGCAACACCAGAAAACCCACGCGGCCGTCGCAGCAAGTCAATCGAAAACCGTTGCAAAGGTGTCGGCCAGTGGAACCACTATGTCGTGGTGGCCGTCGATGGCAACGTCAAACTTTCGGTCAACGGAAAGTTCGTCAACGGCATTCGTGACGCTTCGACGAAAAAGGGTTATCTATGTTTAGAATCCGAAGGCCGAGAAATCCACTTTCGCAAGATACGCATCATGGAATTGCCACCCGGGCTCGCCGATGAGACGAACACGGCACCGTTGATTGAGGAAGCGGAATAGACGCGAATCGCTGGGCACGTGATACAGAACAAGCGACTTCTGCGGCTGGTGAACCGTTTCAGCCGTTCAATTCTAAAGCGTTGCATTCAATACCAAAGCGTTACATCCCTGCGATGACAAACGCGACTTCCATCGCTTGTTCGTAGTTCAGCCTGGGGTCCACGTTGGTTTCATAGGCCCGCGACAGCTCCGATGAACTCGGCCCGCCCGCACCTCCGACGCACTCGGTCACATTGTTGCCGGTCAGTTCTAAGTGGACGCCGCCCAAGATCGTGCCATGTTCGGCATGGATTGCAAACGACAGACGCAGCTCATCTAGAATGTCATCGAAGCGTCTTGTCTTGATTCCGTTATCGGTTTTGATCGTATTGCCATGCATGGGATCGGTCGACCAAAGAACGGGATGGTCCGTTGCTGAGACCGCCTTGATCAGGGGCGGCAGCGCGTCCGTGATCTTCTTTGCGCCGAAACGGCAGATCAGTGTGACACGTCCGGCCTCGCGATCAGGATTGACCAAATCCAACAAGGTCTTCAACTCGTCCGGCTGCATCGTCGGCCCAACTTTGATACCGATCGGATTGCGAATCCCTCGGAAATATTCGACATGCGCTCCGTCGATTGCGCGTGTGCGATCACCAATCCAAGGAAAATGGGTGCTCAGGTTATACCAACCGTCGTATCCGAGCGCGGCGCGCGTCAACGCCTGTTCGTACGGCAACAACAGGGCTTCATGAGACGTATAGAAATCCACTCGCGACAGATCCGCCTGGTTCGCAGCACCGATCGCATCAATGAACCGAATCGAATCATCGATACCGCGAACGACGCGGTGGTATTCCGCGGCTCGCGAGGACTTGCCAACAAAATCCAGTTCCCAGTTTTCGGGATGGTGTAAATCGGCGAACCCGCCTTCGGTCAGCGCGCGCAAGAAATTCAGCGTGATTGCCGATCGGTGATACGATTCCAGCAAACGTTCGGGCTGGTTGCGGCGAGACGCTTCGTCAAAGGGAATATCATTGACACAGTCGCCACGGTAACAAGGCAGCGTGACGTTTCCGATCGTTTCGGTATCACTTGAACGAGGCTTTGCGTATTGTCCGGCGATGCGGCCGACCCGGATCACGGGTTTCTGCATCCCGTGAACCATCACCAGACTCATTTGCAGCAACAGTTTTAATTTTGCTGCGATCGGGTCCGCCCGGCAGTCGGCGAAAGCCTCCGAGCAATCGCCACCCTGCAACAAGAATGCCTTGCCCTGTGCGGCCACGGCCAACTGACTTTTGAGACGCTCGATTTCCCAGCTGGTTACCAAAGGCGGTTTTTCAGCAAGTTCAGAAACGACCCGATCGAAATGAATCGGGTCGTCGTAGCTCGGTTGCTGCAGCGCCGTCTTTGCCCTCCACGAATCAGGCGTCCAGGCGTCGCCTTGTTTTAGGATCATATTTTGACTTTGCCTAAGAGAAACCGCACGACATGCGCAACACAACTGAGTCCGGACACAGGTGGACACCAGTCAATAAGCGCAAGATGCCACACATCGTTACGCATGAAGTTGTGAACCGGATCTCTTCTGTTGCCCGACCAAAGCAGCCATGATGCTTTAAGGATGCGTCAGGTTCGGTGCCCAGATGGCTTCTTTGACCGCCGGAATCTGTCCGCTGGCGGGCATCGTTTGCGGAATCGCTTTGGCCAGGGTCTGGGAAAGTTGCTCGAGCGTCGATGCATACTGAGGATTGTCGGCCAAGTTTGTTTGCTCTTTCGGGTCGGCATTGTGGTCATAGAGCTCTTTGCCCTTTTGACCGTCATCCCATTCGGTATAGCGCCAACGCGGTGTCCGCAAACTGTATCCAAAGTAGACCTTCGATCGTGCACCTCGCATCACTTGACTGAGGGCGTATCCTCGTCCCGGTGATGTCGTATCCTTCATCATCGGCACCAACGATTGACCTTGCAGATTGCCGGGTGCATCGACGCCGCACAATTCGGTTAACGTCGGGTATAGATCGATCAGTCCGACCGGTGCCGCCGCAACCTTGCCGCCGTCAATACCGGGCGCCGAAATGATCAAAGGCACGCGAGCGCTTTCTTCGAACAAACTTTGTTTCTGCCACAGCCCGTGCTCACCGAGGTGGTAACCGTGGTCGCTGGTGAAAACCACGATCGTATTGTCGGCCAAACCGAATTCGTCCAGCGCATCCAGCACTTTGCCGACTTGTGCGTCCATGAAGGTCGTGCTGGCAAAGTACGCTTGGATTGCTTCACGGCGTAGCGGATCGGTCAACAATTCGTGATCTTTCTTGTGACTGCCAAGACCCGGCTCAGGAATATCTTTGACGTCTTCCTCGACGCCTTGGACCAACGGCATCTGGTCCAGTTCATAAGGATCGAAATACTTTTGCGGCGCAACATAGGGCGTGTGCGGCCGATAAAATCCGACGGCCAAAAAGAAAGGACGATCCTTTTGCTTTGCACATCTTTCCAGTACCCAGCGGGCATTCTCGGCCAACATGCCGTCGGTATGTTGTTCGTCGCCGCGCGGTGAGGCGTACCAAGAAAGTGTGCCACCGAACGCGCCTTTCCGCAGCGTGAAGATATCGGGTTCTTCGATCAAACGGTCACATCCGGCCGGATTCAATTCCAATTCCCACGATCCCGGATCGTCATGTCCGTTAGTACCGACGCTCTTGGGGACGTTGTAGTGATAAAGCTTGCCGATGCGGCCGGCGAAATAGCCGTCCAGACGAAACGCCTGTGACAGAGATTGGTGTGAAGGAATCGTCTGCCGAAAAATCATGCTGTTCTTATGAATTCCCGTACTGTTGGGGTACAGCCCTGTCAGCATGGAATTTCGACTCGGCCCACACAGCGGAAATTGACAATACGAGCGTTGAAAGCGGATCCCGCGTTCGGCGATGCGATCGATATTGGGCGTTTTGACTTGTGGGTGTCCGTAACAACCGATCGAGTTATTCAAGTCGTCCGAGATCATGAACAGCACATTCGGGCGGGACTCGTCCGCGACCGCAGACTGACGTGTCGGGGCGATGCAAAATAGGCTCAGCAAGCACGTCGAGGCTAAAACCAATCTTAAACTTGTCATTGACAGATTATCCTTGTTGGAAATGATCATTTTCTTTAGCGGAAAAGATCGTGGTCATATTCGATCGATGATCATAATCGCTAAGCACCCCATGTGGCTTTGGCTGTACAGTAAAATGCCAAACCTAAAAATTTTAGACCGCATTACGTCTATTGATTACATCCATTGATGGTCGCAAGTTTTCTCATCGTAAACTGCCGCCGACTAACTCACCGAATACGGAATCCCCCGATGCCAACCTTTCACCCATCGCTTCTGATCGGATTGACTGTCTGCTTGTGCAGTAACGCCGGATTCGCAACGGCACAAGACGCGGCGGTCGCGACATCACCCCGCATCAAGTTTGCCCTGCCCGCAGAGGACGCCGACATTCCCGGCGCTGGACCGCTGCGTCGCCACGAGTGGTTTCAAAATCGTTGGACCGAGCGTCGCGAAAAATTTGCCAAGGCCGCGGCGCAAGACAAAGGTGCGGTCGTCTTTTTGGGCGACTCGATCACCCAAGGTTGGACGGACGACTTTCGCGGCGTGTTTGCCGGTATGAAGGTCGCCAACCGAGGCATCGGTGGCGACACGACTCGCGGCATGTTGCTGCGTCTCGAGGAAGACGTGTTAAGCCTTGACCCTGCGGCAGTCGTGATGCTGATGGGCACCAACGACTTGGAAGAAAACGCCGAACCGAAAACGATCGCGGGCAATGTTGAACTTATTATCGAACGCCTCAAGAAGTCCGACCCCAAGATGCCAATCGTGCTATGCCAGATGTTCCCCAGCAGCGCGGAAAAAAATCGCCCGAAAGAAAAAATTCAAGAAACCAATCGCTTGTGCTCTCGCGTCGTCAAGGGCGACCCGCTAGTGACGGTTGTCGACACTTGGACCCTGTTCGCGGGGCCCGACGGCGACGCTAACGACGTCGACTTTAAAGACAAACTGCATATCAATCCCGGCGGGTATGCGAAGTGGGCCGCCGCGCTGCGACCGATTTTCGCAACGCTGGGGTTCTTGGAAACGGACGCCGAACCGCTCGAACTCGAGCCTGGTTTCGTCAGCCTGTTCAACGGAAAGGATCTGAGCGGTTGGGGATTCCGCAAGTCGCCAGAAAAAATGATCAAGGGCCGCGAACGTTGGCTCAAACGCGATCCCGAAAACGCACCGACTTTTCCGATCGTCACCGAACCGGTCACGTTCGATGGCAAGACGTCAACGCCAGGCGGGCGATACGTTGCCAAGGCGGGCCGATTGATCGTGACGACTCCGCCCGAAGGTCGCAAAATTCAACAACTCTACACGACGGCTGAATTCCCCAACGACTTTGAATTACGTCTCGAGTTCCGCGCGACACCCAACGCGGACAGCGGCGTCTTTATCCGTGAACCACAACTGCAGTGCCGGGACTTTGTGCTAGCCGGACCGTACAAGGATCTAAAGCACTACAAGCCGCAGCAGTGGAACGAACTGGTTGTCACCGTCAAAGGTAACGTCGCACATTGCACATGTAACGGCGAAGTGATTGAGGACGCGCTGAAGGTTCCCGATACAGGGCCGATTGGACTCGAAGGCGATCGCGGCCAGATCGAATACCGTCACATTCGAATCAAGACCCAAGACTAGTTGGAACGTTTTTTACGTTGATCGATCAGGCAACCGGCGAAGCGCTTCTGCGTCTGACTGTTCGCGTCGCGGTTGCCTGTTATCTGTGGCGAACGATCTTGCAAGTCGGCACACGATTTCGCCGTGTGTCGAGAGTACAGTTCGTTGTGTGGACGACCGGATGCCTGTTCTATCTGCTGCATGTGGGACTGGCCTTCACATTCGTTCACGCCTGGAGCCATCAAGCGGCGCTAGAGCACACCGCCGCTGAAACCGCACGGATCACCGAGATTCGACGAGGCGAAGGCTTGTGGGTGAATTACTTGTTCACCATTCTGTGGCTCGCCGATGTTGCGCGACTCGGTCGTGCGGTCATGCTTGACCAGACGACCCATCGCACCACCGACCTGTTTGTCGCGGCCTTCTTTGGATTCATCTTTTTCAATGCGACGGTTGTCTTCGGACCTCCGGCGTATCGATGGATCGCCGTACCAGCATGTGCAGCGATCGTCTTTGCGTGGTACCGCAGCCGGTGGACTTCGCATCGGAACGACCAATCCGCCTAGAATAGGGAAACGGCCTTTAGCAACATTTCGCCGAACAATCAGAATTGGAATCGCCCACAATCGGAATCGTCATGAGATCGCATTTGATTTTGATTTTCGTGCTCGCGGCAACCCCAAGCGCGCCGACGGCATCGGCCGGTGGGCCTTCAGATTCTTTGCTGCCGGCCTGGCGAACCGACACGCCACGAGAAGAGATTTCACCGCAGTTCGCACGGCTGGCCGACGGAGGGCCTGATGGCGGCACGGCCCTGGCGATCACGGCGGACCAACGCGAAGGACTGATGGGCGCATGGGTCACCAATATTGCGGTCCAAGGCGGAAAGTACTATCGGTTTTCAGCACTCCGGCGCACCCAAGGCATCCACTTAGTCCGTCGCGCCGCGATCGCTCGAATTCTGTGGCTCGATAAAGACGGAAATCGTGTGTATCGCGAACAACCGAGTTTCGCGTCGTATCGTCCGGGCGAGACACCTCGAGCAGAACCCGAGTTCCCGCCCGATGGCGAGACAGTCGACGGTTGGACCGAACTCTCGGGTACCTACCGAGCGCCGCCCAAAGCGGCGCAAGCCAAAATCGAGCTACACTTTCGTTGGGGCGAACCCAATTCCTCGGTCATTTGGTCGCCCGCGACTCTCGACGAAGTTGCAAAGCCGAAGGCAAGAACCGTGCGTCTGGCAACGGTGCACTTCCAGCCAAAGGATGGTGATACGCCGATGGCGAAGTGCGAATCGTTCGCGCCATTGATCGAACAGGCCGCCCAACAACGCGCCGACTTGGTCGTCTTGCCGGAATTGTTAACCACCTACGCGATCGCGATGGAACGAGCCGACGTGGCGGAACCGATCCCCGGACCATCGACCGATTACTTTGGCACGCTTGCCAAGCAACACGACCTGTACATCGTGGCGGGCTTGATCGAACGCGACCGCCATCTGATTTACAACGTCGCCGTCCTGATCGGCCCGGACGGAAATGTCGTGGGCAAGTATCGCAAGGTCACGCTGCCACGCGGCGAGATCGAAAGCGGAATCGCTCCCGGCGACGAGTACCCGGTGTTTGAAACACGCTTTGGGAAGGTCGCAATGATGGTTTGTTACGACGGTTTCTTTCCGGAAGTGGCAAGAGAGTTGACACATCGCGGCGCGGAAGTCATCGCGTGGCCGGTCTGGGGCTGTAACCCGCTGTTGGCCGCAGCCCGAGCTTGCGAAAATCATGTGTATGTCGTCAGCAGCACCTACGCCGATGCATCGCGCGACTGGATGGTATCCGCCATCTTTGGTCACGCCGGTCAGCGACTGAGCGAGGCATCACAATGGGGCACCATCGCCGTTGCGGAAATCGACCTGAACCAAAGAACCTACTGGCACAGCCTGGGTGACTTCGGTTCCCAAATCCAGCGACACCGTCCGTTCGTTACGCCAACTCCCTAGCGATGATGTCGCTAGACGTCCCGGCGACCGACGTACTTGAGCCGCACGCCCGTCGATGGCCCCATCGTGACGTTTCGTCGCCGGGGGACGACCGGTTTCGTTTCGCATAGCGAAAACTCGTATCGACGGACGAGCGTCCCCAAGACAATTGCCATCTCATATAACGAAAACGCGGCACCCACACATCTCCGCTTGCCACCGCCGAACGGCAGGTACTGCGACGGAGTGTATTTTGGGTTCAGAAAGCGGTCCGGGCGGAAGGCGTCCGGTTGGCTGAAGTTATTGGGATCGTAGTGAGCCAAGACCGCGGCCGGCGCAATCGCATATCCTGCCGGAATCTGATACTCACCCAACGCGAACGGCGCTTTTAATTTGCGCAGCACCTCGGTCACGATCGGGTTCAGACGCAGTGTTTCTTGAATGGTCGCTTTTAACAAAGGCAACGAAGCGAGAGTGGACGCGGAATCATCGGGCGCTTGATCAAGTTCGGCTCGCAGTTTGGCCAACCAGTCGGAATGACGGTGCAGGTGATACATCGCCCATGCCAAGGCAACCGCGGTTGTTTCATGGCCCGCAAATAGCAGCGTACCGATCTCGTCGAACAAGTGCTCTCGTTCGATCGGTTGGCCGTCTTCGTAGGTCGTTGTCGCCATGATCGAAAGAATGTCCTCACGGTCACCGATCGAATCGCCTCGCCGCTGAAGTTCAGTATGGATCGCTTCTCGCAGTTGCCTTTGCGCCGTCCGCAGACGATCGATCGGACTGATCCCAAGGAACGACACATGCGTTTTTTGAGAAAAAAACAGCATCGGCGAAGACCGCTTTAGCACGTTGCTGGTTAGCCGCCTCAGATCCGTCAATAGATCAGGCTGGTCCGCCCCAATCACGGTCCGCAGAATCACGTCCAACGAGATTTCCGCGCCCAGATCCGTCCCCTTCAACATTTCACCGTCATTGACGCGATCCATCGCTTCGATGGTTGCGTCTTGCATCGTCGCCCCATAGGCCTTCATCCGATCGCCGTGGAACATCGGCGCCATCAGCTTGCGTTCGCGGCGATGCCTCGGTCCGTCCATCATCAACAGCGACCCCGAACCCAAAATCGGCTCCATGGCACCGGTTGCGAAGACTTCGAACCCCTGGCCGTCGGCACGAAACACCTGATCGATCAGCTCCGATCGTCCGGTGATGACGACCGGACCGTTCAGAGCGTGTATCAAGAAGGGGTCGCCGTACCGCCGAACGCAATCATCGAACAGTGACTTTGGATTTCTGACGATTCGCATCGTCGTCCAGAGTTTTCCTGTGGGTCCGGCGGGAAGTTGTGACATCTTGGTATCCTAGCGGTTTCGCGTCTTCATTTTGTCACCGTTAACTAGTTGGACCATGAACGCTATCCACTACAAATCATTACACAACCTGCCGCCGCTGGCAGGACTGTGTGATATGCCACGCGCGATCGATGGCAATTGGACACTCGACGAAAGCGTCAGCCGCCTGAAACGACTGCACTACGTCCTGAAACGACTGCACGAAACGCTGGTGGCACGGATTACCGGCGAGCCAATTTATGAATTGAAGACACTTTTTAGTCATCACGCATACTTATGCGCAGAACAAGTCAACCTGATACGCCGCCGCGTCGGCGAAATGCGTGAACCTCCGCTCGGGTTGGATCACATTCCACACGACGGACTGATGCGATTACTCGACGAAACGGATTCGGCGCCGACCACCGAATCGTTCGTCTGCGCTGTTTACGATATCGTACTGCCGGCAATCGTCGATGCGGCGAATCGACTCGCCCAGCAAGCTCATCCGCTGGCGGATGCCCCCAGCGTGCGTGTCGGAAAACTCATCGCGTTCGAACTGAGCGAGATCGTCGCAGTGGGAAACCGTGTGCTGGAATGCCTGATCGATGAGGAACAACAACAGCAGGTTCAGCCATGGTGCGATCACCTGCGCGTTTGTCTCCAGTCCGCCGGCGAATTGGATGGAACCGGAACGGTTCGCGATGAGATCCCGGATGCCTGGCACAGCCAAACGCCGCGCACTTTCGTCAAAGAACCCGCACGCGACGATCGCTTTCAAGATCCCTTCAATGCCGGCGTCAATCCCGAAGCTTTCTTGTACGACGAGCGTTTTGACGCGCGCGACAAGACATTGATGATGTACTACAAACGAATTCGCGAAATCGACGTACCCGAAATGATGGCCAGCATTCTGGTCGAACTGAAGGACGACGAACCTTGGGAATTCCACATGGAAATGTCGCGTCAGCTTTGGGACGAAGCGAGGCACGCGATGATGGGTGAAGTCGGATTCGTTTCGCAGGGAATCCCGTGGCAGAACATTCCGATCAACTACACATGGTCGCGCAATCTAAATTTGCAGCTGAACGCACGCGAACGCCACGGCGTGCTGTTCTTTATCGAACAAGGGCTAATGCCGCGTACGGGAAAGCGGTACGAATGGGAAGTCGCCAAAGAAAGCGGTGATCCACTGTCGGCCCTGTTTCAGGATTTTGATTGGGCCGACGAAGTGCTGCATGCCCAGATCGGTCGTCGCTGGTACGTGCCGAAATACGAATCGCTGGGCGAGGCAATGAAGTATGGGGATCGATGCTGGAGCAAAGTGCTTAGCAATTGGCGAGATTACCGTGAACGCGGGCTGACCGAGCACCGAAATTGGTGGCCGGACATTTATCGCCAAGCGTGCGAAAACTGGGGAAAAACGCCAGATCCGGCCGCACTTTCGTTCTGCGAGACGTACGAAGAAAGCCGCGCCGATTTGCAACGCCTTGAGCGTCACGATTGATTGTCAGTTACCCTTAAAGACACGGCACGAGCCTGCTCGCATCCGCCCACCCACCATCCTCCCTTACCATCCCCTCTTCACACGAAAGGTGTCCGGTGATTCTTCGGTCCAACGCTAGCCTGCTTGCTTTCTCTGTTTTGATCCTCTCACCGACCGCCGGCTGGGCGAAAACAAGTGAGTGGCCAGAGTACCGTGGCCCTCACGGTAACGGTCATGCCGAGGCGACATCGTTGCCGACATCGATCGATGAGTCGGTGGTCAAATGGCGCACAAAGATTCCCGGCAAAGGCTGGTCATCGCCGGTCGTTTCCGGCGATCAAATTTGGATGACGACCGCGAACGAAGAAGGCACGAAGCTATCGGTCGTTTGCGTCAACCGCCAAACCGGAAAGATCATCCATAACAAAGTGGCGCTGCGAAACAACAAGCCGGAATACTGTCACCCGATGAACAGCTATGCGACACCGACACCCGTGATCAAGAACGGGCGCGTGTACGCGCATTTCGGCACTTATGTCACGGCATGTTTTGACGCAGCAACCGCGAAAGTGCTGTGGCAACGCGACGACTTGCATTGCGATCATCATCGCGGCCCCGCGTCGTCACCGATCCTGTACGACGGAAAACTATTCGTCGCTTTTGACGGTTATGACGTCCAGTACGTCGTCGCATTAGATCAAGAGACGGGCGAAACGGTTTGGAAGCAAGATCGCAACATCGATTATGGCACCGACAACGGTGACCGCATGAAGGCGTACTGCACCGGCCATATCATCGAAGTCGATGGGAAAAAGCAATTGGTCTATCCGAGTGCATCCGCCACGGTGTCTTACGATCCCGCCAATGGCGAACCTCTTTGGACCGTACAGCACGAAGGCATGAACGCGGCGGCACGCCCACTGTTTCATGACGGTCTTGTGTTCATCACAAATGGATCGGGAGGCATGATCGCGGTGCGAGCGGACGGACATGGTGATGTGACAGGCACACACATCCAGTGGTCCACAAACAAAGCCGTCGCCAAAAAATCGTCTCAGCTGATCGTCGATGGAATGCTCTATATGCTCAGCGATGATGGCATCGTTTCATGCCGTGATGCGAAGACGGGTGATATTTTTTGGCAAAAACGAAAGCTTGGCGACAGCGCGGCGTCACCCGTGTACGCGGCCGGGCACATTTACTTCTTTAGCATCGACGGCGAAATCCTGACAATCAAACCGGGCGATGAATACAACGAAGTTGCCAAGACCACGCTCGGCGATGGATTCATGGCATCGCCTGCGATCGTCGATGACACGATGATCTTGCGCAGCAAGAGTGAACTGTTCTGTATCGCGAAGTAGCTCATTTCGTCCAAAGTGAGTGATCGCTGGTCGCGTCAGCGTTCGGGGACGGTTTCGCAAACGCATCACGATCTGGATAGCGCGGCGGGGACTTCGCCGAAATCCGGCGTCCGTGAACGAAATCCGGCGTTGTCAGAGGCCTGACAACGCCGGAACATGACACGGCATTTAGAACTGGGCGACCGCTAATTCTCTTCGAAACGATTGATGCACTGACCGCGTGCGTCTTCGGTTAAGAAATAGACTTCGCCGCTGGGGTCTTGCCCGAACGCCAAGACCGCAATGCTGTCCGGGACAACTTGTTCATTGCGAGTCATCCGGCCCGACTGGCGATCAAAGGTCAGCGCCCAGATCGATCCAGATACATAGTCGGCGTACAAGTATTTACCCGCTAGCGCCCCTAACCTTGAACCTCGATAGACGCGTCCACCGGTGATCGATCGTCCCACGCGGTGATCGTATTCCCAAACCGGATCAATGGGTTCGCTGACGCTTGCTGGCCGATCGCGATTGCCGAACGGGTGCATTCCCTCGCGATTGCTCCATCCGTAATTGCCGCCCTTGGTGATCACGTTCACTTCTTCCCAAAGCTCTTGTCCCACGTCGCCGCACCATAGGTCTCCCGTCTGGCGATCGAACGCGATCCGCCAAGGGTTGCGCAACCCGATCGCATAGACTTCCGGTTTCGCGTTTTCATCGTCGACAAAAGGGTTGTCCGCGGGAATGCCGTAGTTGCGGTCACCGGACGTTTCGTTGACATCGATACGAAGGATCTTGCCCAACAGCTTCGAGACGTCTTGCCCGGCGTCGAAGGGGTCGTTTCGATCGCCCCCGTCACCGACGCCCAGGTAAAGATAACCGTCCGGCCCAAATTCGATGCTTCCGCCGTTGTGATTTTGGAACGGCTCGTCGATTTCCATCAGAACCAATTCCGATTTCGGATCGGCCCGATTGGGATCATCCTGTGACATTGTGAATCGAGAGACGACCGACTTGGTTTCGGTCGGGTGTGAATAGTAGACGTAAAAATAGCCGTTCGACTTGAAGTCGGGATGCATCGCCAAGCCAAGCAATCCCTGTTCGTTCGATCCACGTCCCTTCCAATCGTGCACCTTTCCTCGCAAATCTAAAACCAGATGAGATTTCGTGACGTCGGACCGATTCTCGAACGTCCAAACGGCGCCTTGCTGTGAACACACAAATAGACGATTGGAATCATCGTTGGCGTAGGTCAGTTCCATCAGACGCAACGGGCGCAGCTTGCCGGAATCGTCAATCGGTTCCCACTGATCCCACTGCAAATCTGGAAAAGCGACGACCCTCGACATGCCCAACTGACCGTCGATCGGTTGGGGCACCGATCCGTCCTCGGGCAGTTCACGAATTTTGATATTGCGAAACGCAACCTCGTTACCGTGATCTTGTAAACAAATATGCCCTTCGCCTTGCTGACCGAATCCTTCGAATTTGGCGAACTTGCTTGCCGCAACTTTTTCTTTCCATTCCTTGTTGCCGATGACAAAGGTGTAGTAGCGAACGCCGTTCATACAGACTTCGCTTTGCTTTGGCGTCACGCGAATGTACAACTGGTTCCACTCGCCGGGTGGACGTGTCATGTCGCGAACGTCTTTCACGTTCGCCCACTTGGGGGCCGTTGGTTTGTATAGCTGATACAGCCAACCTGCTTTTTGCGGATCGTGCCCGTGACTGTTGTCTTGAATTTGAACTTCCGGACCGGTGTGCCACGGCGGACCATCACCCTCGGCCACGTGGAACATCACGCCGCTGTTGCCGCGCGGCGAAATCTTGAAATCGATCGACAATTCAAACGACGCGTACTTTTTCTTGGTAACAATGTCGCCGGCTTTTTTTTCCGCACGAACCAAGGCTCCGTCAACAACTTTCCAGCCGTCCGAGATGGAGTCTTTGTTGTAGTTCCGCCAATGCTCCGTCGATTCACCGTCAAACAGCAGTTGCCAACCACTACGCTGTTCCGATTCCGTTAACTGATTGACGCCTGCGTCGGCGGACGCCTGACCGCAAAAAACCGCAAGGAGACCGATGGCAGAGATGCCGACAAAAAACTTTTTCACGCTGTTCACCGAAGTCATGGGGGGCAAATAAGTGATGGGAAGGACCCTGAAAGTATCCTTGAAGCGGTCATGGTTCACAACTCGACGATTCGGTAGGATCCGACAAAATGAAACTCACGCTGAAATATGGCCGAGGTGACTTGCCGGTCGACGTCCCATCGGGTGTCGAGGCGACAGTGATCCGCAAACCGCCGATGCCCACGATCGACGACACCGCGTCCGAAATTTTGGCCGCGTTTTCGTCGCCCGTCGGTTGCCCGCCGCTGGCCGAATTGGCCCAAAAATCGCGGTCGGCCTGTATCGCGATTTGTGACATCACGCGACCGGTGCCGAACCATTTGTTTCTGCGTCCGATGATCGAGACGCTGCTATCGGCCGGAATGCAGCGCTGCAATATCATGATCGTCGTCGCCACGGGTCTGCACCGCCCCAACCAGGGCGATGAACTTGCCGAATTGATCGGTGACCCATGGGTGCTGGAGAACATCGCGGTCGAAAATCACTTTGCCCGACGTGACGACGAACACATCGATCTGGGACGCACGTCGACGCGGGGAACCGCCGTACGAATTGATCGCCGATTCGCAGAAGCCGATTTGAGAATCGTCACCGGACTGGTCGAGCCTCATTTTATGGCGGGCTATTCCGGTGGCCGCAAAGTGGTCGCGCCGGGACTGGCGCACGCCGAGACGATCACGACGTTTCACAGCGCCCGCTTTATGGCCGATCCCGCTGCGTCGAATTGCAATCTGATCGGCAACCCTTTGCATGAAGAACAGCTGGAAATCGTCCGCATGCTCGGGGACGTTTATGCGCTGAACACCGTCATCGACGAAGACCGAAGGATGTCGTTGGTGAATTTCGGTGAAGTCACCCAGAGTCATCACCAGGCGGTCGAATACGTTCGCCGATTCTGTGAATTGCCAATCGAGCGACAATTTCAAACGGTCGTCACCAGCAGCGCGGGATACCCGCTGGACAAGACGTACTATCAAACGATCAAAGGCATGGTCAGTGCGATCGATATCCTGGCACCCGGCGGAAACCTGGTGATCGTTTCGCAATGCAGTGAAGGCATGGGGTCACCCGAATTTATCGACTCGCAACAACGTTTGGTCCAACAAGGCCCCGACGCGTTTCTTGCTCAAATCATGAAGCAATCGCATGCGGCGATTGATGAATGGCAAACCCAAAAACAGCTCGAGCCGATGGCCACAGGCCAAGTGCATTTGTACGCCGATCAACTTCCTGTGGCGCACCGAGCGTTGACGGGTATCTCTGTGATCGAGTCGGTAACCGACACGATTCGACAAAGTGTTGCCGAACGAGGCGATCCTGCCGTTGCTTTTATTCCCGAAGGCCCTTACGTCGTCCCCCTGTATCGCCCCAGTGTATCGGCAACCTCATAGACTGTCTGGAACCGCGACGCCCGCTGCAAACATTACTTCTAATCATCACTTCGATTTCAAAACGACGAACGACCTATGTCCGCTTCCTTGACTCCCTCTGTTTGTATCGACGCCGTGCTTGGCGAACTCGCGATTGAAGACGCCGTTGCACTCGTCGCAGATTCTGGCATCGGCGCGATCGAATTCTGGGGCTGGTGGGACAAAGACCTGGCGATCCTTCAGGCGGCGGTCCAAGAACACCGGCTCGCCATATCAGCGTGTTGCACCAAATTCATTAGCCTCGTAGATCCCGACTGGCGGCATGACTATCTGGCGGGGCTCGCCGAATCGATCGAAACGGCCAATCAGCTGGGATGCAAGACGCTGATTTCGCAAGTCGGCGACTTCCGACACGGAATCCCCCGCGATGTGCAGCACCAATGCCTCGTCGATGGTCTGAAAGCCGCTGCCGAAAAACTAGAAGGCAGCGACGTGACGCTGGTCATCGAACCGCTGAACGAGCTGGTCAACCATCCCGGGTACTACCTGATCCGCAGCGACGAAGCGTTTGAGATCATCGATCAAGTCGGCAGCGATCACGTGAAAGTCGTCTTTGACATCTATCACCAACAGATCAGCGAAGGAAATGTGATCACGAACATCACCGAAAACATTGCAAAAATTGGGCACTTCCACGCCGCCGGCAACCCCGGACGCCACGAACTGACGATCGGCGAATTACACTATCCGTCGATCTTTGACGCGATCAAAGCCACCTCCTATCGCGGATACGTCGGACTGGAATATTGGCCGATTCATGATCCGCTAGACGGATTGAAGAAAGTTGCGGGCTGGTTTTGATCGGTGACAGTCCTTTCCAGCGGTGATCGCGAATGGGCCTCGCGCGTGAGCATTCGCTCACGGGGCCTCACTAGATTTTTCGATCGCCAATCCAACATCCGACACCTTCGTTCACAAATCGTCATGCGAATCCCCACTCTATTGTCTTTGGCATTTCTGCTGATCGCTTCGTCTGCGATGGCGGATAGTAAACCCAACATCATTTATGTGCTCGCCGATGACATGGGCTACGGCGACTTGTCTTGCTACGGTCAATCAACACTTTCCACGCCGAACATCGATGCAATGGCCGCCGAAGGCATGCGTTTCACTCGGCACTACGCCGGCAGCACCGTTTGCGCGCCTTCGCGATGCGTGCTATTGACGGGCAAACACATCGGACATGCCAGCGTTCGCGGCAACCAATCAGGCCTCATCAGAGACGAAGAAGTCACGATCGCCGAGATGCTTCGCGACGCCGGATATCAAACCGGATGCGTTGGCAAATGGGGCGTTGGTAATCCGCCACCACTAAACGATCCGGCAAGGAATGGATTTGAATACTTCTACGGCTATGTGAACATGTATCATGCTCACAATTTCTATCCCGAATTTATCGTGCGCAATGCACAGAAAGTTCCACTGCGCAACGTCCTTGCCGGCGGTTGGAAAAAGGAACAACTGGCCGGACGCGAAGGTCGTGGCGTGGCGGTAAAGAAAGTCGATTATGTGCCCGACCTCATCACAGCGGAAGCGTTGTCGTTTGTCGAGCGCAACCGCAGTAAACCGTTCTTTCTTTACTACGCGTTGAATGTTCCGCATGCGAACAACGAGGGAGGCCGTGACGGCATGGAAGTCCCGTCGTTCGGTGAATTCGAGTCAAGAGATTGGCCGAAGCCAGAAAAAGGCTTCGCGTCGATGATTCGCAATATCGATCGCGACATGGGAAAGCTATTCGCGAAACTGAAAGAATTGCAACTGGATGAAAACACAATCGTGTTCTTTTCCAGCGACAACGGCCCGCACCAGGAAGGCGGCCATCAGATGCCGTTTTTTGATTCCAACGGCGAATTGCTGGGGATGAAACGCGACCTGTACGAAGGCGGCGTGCGCGTTCCCTTGATCGCACGTTGGCCGTCCAAAATCATGCCGGCAACAACATCGGATCATCGATGCGGTTTCCAAGACATGATGCCTACGCTGGCCCAGTTGGCCGGCATCACATCGCCGCCCAGCGATGGCATCTCGTTCGCGCCGACGCTGCTGGGCAACCCGATCGGACAGCCCAAGCATTCTCACCTGTACTGGGAAACCAACCTGGACGACCGGGCTACTGGTAAACCTGTCGGCGAACAGTCCAAGCACCCCCATCTGTACTGGGAATTCAGCGAAAAAGGTGGCAAGCAAGCGGTGCTGAAAGACGATTGGAAAGCCGTTCGATTGGACTGGAACAAGAATCCAGACGGTCCCATCGAATTGTTCAACCTGGCCACGGACCCGAGGGAAGAAAAGAACGTGGCATCGGCAAACCCTGAAATTGTTGCGATGATGGAAGAAATCATGCGGCGTGAACACGTTCCACAGTAATCTCGCGCATCGTTGAAACAATTCACTGCGAGAGCGACGAGACCCAACCGTTGAACGACCCTCAAGATTTGCCCCCGACGAACGACACTTCCGGCGATCATTCCACCGAAATTGACGGTGACAGTTCTGGCAATGGTGGACGCAAAGCCGCGATGGCTTTCATTTTGCTAACGCTGTTCATCGACATTTTGGGGATCGGAATCATCATTCCGGTCTTGCCCGAACTTGTCCGCGAACTGGTCGGCGAAGGCGCTGAGAACGCGACGTATTCTGCGGCAAGTTGGTACGTCGGCATTATCGCGGCGATGTACGCATTGATGCAGTTCGTTTTCTCGCCGATCGTCGGCGCACTGTCAGACCGCTTCGGTCGCCGCCCGATTATCTTGGCGTCACTATTCGGTTTGGGCATCGACTTTATCATCCAAGGCCTGGCACCGAACATCTGGTGGCTGTTCTTTGGACGCGTCTTCGCTGGCATCATGGGAGCCAGTTTTACGACGGCGAACGCTTACATCGCCGATATCTCGACCGACGCAACACGAGCGAGAAATTTTGGCTTTGTCGGGATGATGTTCGGGCTTGGATTTACGATCGGACCAGCCCTCGGCGGCGTGTTGGGCGCGTACAGTTTGCGTTTGCCGTTTTTTGTTGCGGCGGGACTTGCAATGGTCAACTGGCTGTATGGCTATTTCATCTTGCCCGAATCGCTGCCGCCGGAAAAACGTTCACCGGTCACGCTTGCACATGCCAACCCTTTTGGCACGATCAAGCAACTGCGTGTTTATCCCATCGTCGCTGGACTTGCGATTGTCTTCGTTGCCAAAGCACTAGCGCAGCGTGGACTCGAAAATGTTTGGGTGCTGTACACGGGGTACCGTTACGACTGGGACGCCAAGACCAACGGAATGGCGTTGGGGCTTGTCGGAATCATGGCCGTGTTCGTCCAAGGCGGCTTGGTGCGTCCGTTCATCAAACGATTCGGCGAACGCACCGCTGTCACGTTTGGCATCATCGTCTCGGCGATCTCTTTCGTCGGCTATGGATTGGCCACACAACCTTGGATGATTCCGGGGCTAATCGTGTTCGGCGCGTTTGGTGGTTTGTCCGCCCCCGCGATTCAGAGCCTGATCACTCAGCGTGTTGACGAGTCCGACCAGGGAAAAATTCAAGGCGCTTTAACGTCCCTTAGCAGCGTGACGAACATTATCGCGCCGCTGTTCTTTACGGCCGGACTGTTCAAATATTTCACCAGCGATGCTGCGCCATTTGAATTGCCCGGCGCGCCGTTCTTGGTCGGCGCCGCGTTGTTGGTAATATCTTTGATCGTCTCGCGAGCCGTATTCGCAAAATTCCCAAGCGAATGATGACTGCGGATCAGTGCTAACCGGACCGAGGCGATCAAGCCTCCACGCGGATGATGCGACGATCGATGACTTCTTTTCCCGACTCATTCTTCGCACGGACTTCGATCACGTGAGTTCCCTGTTTCAGTCGCGACGGCATCATTGCCCGCCACATGTGAGGCGTGTGATAGACGCTTGGCAGGTTGGTCCAGGTCCGATTCGGTTCCGCCTCTTCGCGAACCTTTTCGTCATTGAATGCCGGATCGATCAGTTCGGCTTGCTGCATTGCCGTCCACTCACCCTGAGCATCGACACGCATCTCCACTTGGCTTCGCGTTGATCCGTTAAAGACGTTTACCAAGACGACTGTCTTGACCAAGTCCGATTGCGAGACGACTTCTGGGGCATAGATGTTCATCTGATATTTGGCGGGCCGGCCGGCGGCTAGGAAATCCAACGAATATTTCGCACCGTCAAACTGCATCACGGTGTACCCGTTGGGCGCGCCGTCCTTCATGGTCGCATGCGGGATGCCACGTTCATCTTTGCGGCCTCGCCACCAGCTTCCGCATACCGTCACGTTGACGATGTGGTGATGTTTTTGCTTGCCGCGCCAGCCGTCCTCTGGGCCGATGAATCGGTGTTCCATGTAGTGCGTATGAGCCGAAATTGAAACGGTTGCCGGTCGATGCTCGATCAGGCGGTACAGTTCGTGCCGATCTTTGACGTCAACCAAGGGAACATGCATCAACAGCACGACCAGCTGATCCTCGGGAATCGCAGCCAGGTCATCGCGAATGAATTGCATTTGCCGTTCGCCAAGCCCGCCGTGAAAACGCGCCTTCTGGCCACCTTGTGCGCCAACCCACGTCACATCGTCGAGCACAAGAAAGTGTGTCGGACCAAAATCAAATGAGTAGTACGCGGGTCCGTAGATTCGCTCGAAAGTTTCGTCGCTTTGTTCATCGTGTAGAGCTTCACGATTGAGATCATGGTTTCCAATGACGTTGTACCAGGGAATTCCGATGAGCGCGATTGCTTGATTCTGAGGCTCCATCACCGACAAATCATCAAACGCGATATCGCCAAGCGTTACGCCAAACGATGCACCGTGCGCGTCTTCGCGAACGATCTGTTCGACCACGTCGTGCGCGACGTATTCCACTTCCGTCAAATTTCGCGGCTGAGGATCACCGAACAAGATGGCTTTGAATTTGTCCGGCTCGACTCGTCGTCGCAAGGGAAAGTTGATCGACTCGGGCAGCGGCCCCGTGGGTGCGACACCGGCGAATTGCGTATTGGCCGGTGACCCGTTCGGTTTGTGGATGTAAAAGAACTGGGGAAGCTGGTCATCATTGACCGGTGTGACCCAGTCACGAGGCTTGATCACAAAGACGATATCGTCGTTGTCGACGTCGATTTCATAGTGACCTTGGTCATCGGTGCTGACGATATCGCGGCCGTTGCTGACGCGAACATTCGCGATACCCGGTTCGCCTTTGTCGTGCTTTTTGTTTCCGTTTTGATCATCGAACACGACTCCGCGCGCGGTTTGGATCCCGTCGCCCTGATGAGCCGAATTGTCGGCCGATGCATGCCCCGACTCATGCGCATCGGTGGTTGCCGGAACGCAGACCAGCGTGCCCCATATGAATACGAACAACAAGACAATCAGTGGGCGGTGACGAAACATGATGCAGCCAAGGTTGTTGATGGAAATTTGTCAGGAAACGAGTCTAGTCCGCGTTTGCTGGCGAACGAAAGTTTCGTGCCATTGCTTCTCGGAATTTTTACCAAACGGATACTAACGAAATCGCTTTGCGCCCCACAGTTGGTTCCGGCTGGGGGGAACATAACCAGGTCGGGCCGGGTTCTGGTACAGTTGTCGGTGTAGCTCGGATTCCGATCCTGCAATCTGCTGGGACGCCTTGTAATGCCAGTCGTTTTCAAGCGGAGTTAAACGATCGTCCCGTGGCCACGGATCGAACGGGTCACCGCCCAGCAGCTTTGAAAGTTTTGACGAATCCAGCGTGACGTTTCCGGCGCGAGGTGGCATCGGGCCTGCCTCGACGCGTGGACACCCTTGCAGCAAATGCGGATCGTACCCACCCGCAACACAAACGACTTGCGCAATTTCATACAGACTAAGCCGACGTGGGCCACCCGCGTGAAAGATTCCCGGTGGTGGATCAGGGATCAATCGATGCAACACGAGATTTAGACAATCGGTGTACGTCGGCGTTCGAACCTCGTCATAGTACAGCGTCGCGGGTTTTCCGGCGCGGAACCGTGATGCGATCCAGTCGACGGCTCCGGCGTGTGCGTTGAAACTAATGCCCATTGGCAACGAAATTCGCAGCACACAAACGTCGGGAACCAAGTCCGCGGCGATCTGTTCTGCTTCGACCATCTTTGCACCATAAACGGTCACCGGATCCGGCACGTCGTCTTCGACATACCGTCCACCATCGCGACCGGCGAAAACCAGATCGATCGAAAGATGAATCACGCGGGCACCGAACTCGGCGGCACATTTGATCGCATTTTGGCTACCCAGGACGTTTAACCGATGCGCCATCGCGTGGTCCAACTCACAGGACTTTAACTTGCAGCTTCCCGCGGCGTTGATCAGGGACCGAAATTGATGATGCTGCCACAACTGCCGGACTTCTGATTCGATTTCGACGTCGCAGGCGATGATACCGTCGCCTTGCAATGGCCACATCGAGGGCTGACGAACACCAATCACCTGATCACCGTAAAGCCGGCGAAAATAATGAAACGCGTTATAGCCCGCGACGCCGGCAATTCCGGTAACGAGCATCGGAAGTGGTGGTTGGGGGGGTCTTCTGTCGGATATCATGCAGTTCACTTTAGATCCACAAACATGACCATTTTGCTCGCGAGACGAATCGATGCGTTTCTTTCGGTTACCCGAATTGCTAGTTCTGAACTTTCTAGTCGTTTTCTCGACCGCTGCATGCGCGGCTGATTCAAGACGCCCGAATGTGATCTTTTTTCTGGTCGACGACTGGGGCTGGACCGGCGCAAATTGCTTTGGCAGTGACCTATACGAAACGCCCAACATCGATCGTCTGGCCGCAGAAGGCGTGCGGTTCACCGATGGGTACGCCGCTTGCACGGTTTGTTCGCCGACCCGCGCGGCATTCATGACCGGCATGTACCCGGCACGTTCGCATGTGACGGACTGGATTCCGGGATACTTTTCGAGTCGTACTGACGAACAAAAGTCAGTGTATCCGTTGATGCCGCCGGACTGGACCCAAGTACTTGAACACGACCATACGACAATCGCCGAAGCGATGCACGACGCCGGATATCGTACGCTGCATACCGGAAAATGGCACCTGACGCCCAGCACCGATGACGCATCGGTCCTGAACGATTACTACCCTGATCGCCACGGATTCGAAGTCAACATCGCGGGCAATCAATGGGGCGCGCCCGGCTCGTATTACTTTCCGTTCAAGCGGCGGGGAGGTCGAAAGTCACCGGTTCTGAACGATCCGGTCGCCAACCGCACGATGAATTTTCCTCAGATCGGCAAAGAGGGCGATTATCTGACCGACGTACTGACCACGGCCATGCTCGATCAGGTGGAATCGTGGAAAGACGAACCGTTTTTTGTTTACTTTCCGTTCTATAACGTTCACGCCCCCATTCAAGGGCGGCCCGACTTGGTTGAAAAATACGAAGCGAAAATTGACGAGAACGCCAAACACACCAACCCGCACTACGCGGCAATGGTGACCAGCGTCGACGAAAACATCGGTCGCGTGATGGACCAGCTCGAGCAGTGGGGCATTGCCGACAACACGATTATCTTCTTGACTGGAGACAACGGAGGGTTGGACGATGGCGAAGGAAACCCGACCGAGAATCATCCGCTACGTGAAGGCAAAGGCAGTCCGTACGAAGGCGGTACGCGTGTGCCGACAATCATCAAGTGGCCCGGCGCGACACCGACGGGCGTCGTCTGCGATGAACCAGTCATCACGATTGATTATTACCCCACGATTCTTGAAATGACCGGGGTCCAGGGCGATGCCCAGCACAACCGCAACGTCGACGGCGTCAGCTTGGTTCCCATCCTCAAAGACCCAGACGCCTCGCTGCAGCGTGAGGCGATCTATTGGCACTACCCTCACTATCATACCGGCGGGTCGGTTCCGCATTCTGTGGTGCGAGCCGGCGATTACCGTTTGATCGAACGCCAGCATGAAAACCAAGTCGAACTTTACGACTTGAGAAACGATATCGGCGAAACAAAGGATCTTGCCGCATCGATGCCAAGCAAAGCCAATGAACTGCGAACAATGTTGCATCAATGGCGGCAATCCGTCGGAGCACAACCCGCCGTGGCGAATCCGCTGTACCAAGGCAACGAGAAATAGCCGGCCAGAAAGAGTAGCCGCGCACGTGGCCCCGACCGCATCGTCAAGACCGCCGACAGCGGAAGAATAGACGACGCCAGAAACCAGAACCATGGTTTCCGGCCTACCCGACTGAGATCGATCGTGTGACCGCTGAACCGAGCCCTGCAGACGAACCGCCGCAGACACTGCGTCAGCGATTGATGCCGCAAGCTTCGATTCGATCGTTGATCGCATTGGTCTTTGGCAGCGCGGTCGTCATGTGGTTGTTCCGCACGATGGTGGTCGGCAATGCTTTCTGGGCCAAGTGCGTCAGCGCCGTCTTGGTCACTGCCGCCGCATGTTTCGTTATGTATGCGATCCTGTTCTTGTTGGCTCATCTGTTTACCGTGGTGACATCTCCGATCGTCGATGCGATCGAAGGCACATCAGAGAGCAATGCAACAACACGACCGCCGGAAGTCTCCGCCACGATTATCCATTCGCCACCGAGCGCCGAGTCGAGCGATGGAAGTGACGATACGACGGGAGCGGCCCGCCCATGATGCGACAACGATGCATTGCAATCTGCGCCGCCGCATCGCTGTTACTGGTGCTGGCAACGGCACGAGCCGAAACGTATCCGATCGGTTCATTGCCCCTGAAACCTGGCAAGGCTGCGTTTCGGTTAACCGTTTCGATGGAAGCCGTATCGGGTGACGGATATCACCCGGTGTATCTGGATTTCCAGCCGCGCGGCAAAACGTTTGCACGTGACCATCGGGTCACGGTGCGCGTCGAACCTCGTCACAGCTTTGTTACATCGATGGATATGTCCTATCGATGCGACACGGTTTTACCCGAGGGTGCTAATCAGCATCGCGAGACGATCTATGTGCCGCATTATTACCCGTGGAATTCCGTCGTCGTCGAAATCGATGAAGATGGCCGCATGGTCGAAACAGGCCGCAGCCGTTTTGACATCACTGTCGAGCGTGCGCGCGACATGCTGCAAAAAACGTCCGTGGGTATCGTGATCCCACATGATGTTGATGTGCAGGATGCTACCTGGAAAGTTTGTCCCGATATGCGAACGTTGATGACGGTGCTGGGCGACGGACCGATCATCGAAGACGTCGACGTCACGCGACTGCCGCATCAAGCCGCATACGATTATTTGATCAAAGTCCAGCCGACTTGGGTGCAGTTCCGCCCGGTTAACGAAGTCCAACTTCATCGATCATGGCTGGGCTATTCTCAGCTGGACGTGATGATTGTTGCCGTACCGGTGCTGGCTAGAATCGAGAAGACTCAGCCGGAAATGTTGCTTGCGATTCGTGACTGGATCAACGCGGGAGGCAATCTTTGGGCTTACGGCAAACCGGATGCCACTTCGGAACTGCTCACGCAGTGCCGTTTGAAGAAGACACCGCCGTCGAAGGTGATTCGACCCAAGAAGATCCCCGGCATGCTAAAGCTGAACGAAAAGAATGACACGTCCGATCTGACGTACGAGCAATATAACGGCGTCCAAAAACGCTCGCTCAGCTATTCCGGGCGGAAACTTAAGGACAAGATGAAAACCCGCAATGGCATCTTTGAAGAGATGCGTGACGCGAATCATCCCTTCGCACAGACGTCGCCCATCGATTCGGTGGCAACAAAAATCACCAGCACCGCGTATGGACTGGGTACGGTAACCCGAATCAATGTCGCCGACCCGTTTCCAGGCTCATTTCAGTTCTGGCGTTCGGTTGTAAACCTGCACGACCATGGTCAGGTCCAGTGGTTGAATCGTAACGGAATCAAACCGGATGAAGGAAACCAAAACTATTGGGCCTGGTTGATTGAATCCGTGGGCAAACCACCGGTAGCATCATTCATTCTGTTGAACACGTTGTTTGTGATCGTGATCGGCCCGATCGCCTATTTTTTCTTTCGTTACCGCGGACGGCTTTACCTTCTGTTTTTCTTTGCGCCTGCTTTTGCGTTGTTGGTGACCCTCAGTTTGTTTGCATACGCAATTTTTGCCGATGGCACGGCGACGCGCCTGCGCGTGCGGCAGCTAACTTGGTTTGACAGTGAACACGAAATCGCGACCACGCAATCGCGGCAAACGTACTATGCCGTCTTGGGAAGCGGCGACGGGATAACATTACCCAAGGATGTCGCGATCTTTCCGGTGCGTCACAGCGGCGCGGTTCAGCGATACCGATACCACCAAGGCAACCGTCCGCCCTTTGCCGCAATGCGATCGACACCGGAAACCCTGAACTTAAGAGGTTCCTTTCTGCCGGCGCGAAATCAAGTGCAATACGCAACCATTCATCCATCGAGTGTTCAAGGACAATTGTCGATCGATACGCAATCAAATCCTCCGACGGTCACCAACTCTTTTCCTATTGAAATCCATCGTTTTGTCGGCTGTGATCGCGACGGCCAATTCTGGTCGTCATCAACGATCGCCTCGGGATCAACCGTTGCCTTACAAAAAGCAACGTCTGCGGACATCGGGACGGTCATCGATGAACGCGTCGTTCCGGCGCCGGCAGAGATTCCGATGCTGAGAGCGAATCGCAATGCGGCGATGATCGGCAATGTCAGTCTGCTGGAAAAGAAGCTATTTGGCTGGGAAAAGAATTTACCAACCGGACATTTCATCGCCGACGCAGCATTGATCCGCGATGAATTGGGCGTCGACGATGCGACAATCCAAGACAGCGTTCATCTCATCATGGGAGAGTGGCCATGATTGCGACTGCTTGGGATGGTCCCGCGATCGAGCTCCAATCACTTTGTCGGTTCTTTGGTTCAACTCGCGCGGTGGACGACGTCAGCTTTTCGGTCCCCCGCGGCAGCGTGTTCGGTTACATCGGGCCCAACGGTGCCGGAAAAACGACCAGCATGCGAATCCTGGCAACACTTGAATTGCCTTCGCGAGGCGACGCGCTGATCGAAGGAATTTCATCGATCAATGACCCCGACCGCGTGCGCGGCAGATTGGGATTCATGCCGGACAATTTCGGTACCTATTCAGATACAAATTGCGCCGAGTACCTGGACTTCTTTGGCCGGTCTTATGGCTTGGTCGGCCGCGAACGAACCAGACGCTTGCGGTGGGTGATGGATTTCACCGGACTGGGCCAGATGGCGTACAAGCCGATCCGAGGACTCAGCAAAGGAATGAAGCAACGTCTATGTTTGGGCCGGGCGCTGATTCACGATCCGTCGGTCTTGATCCTGGACGAACCCGCCGCGGGGTTGGACCCGCGTGCCAGAATTGAGCTGAGACAAATCATTCGCTCGCTCGCATCGGACGGGAAAACGATTTTGGTCAGCAGCCATATCCTGACGGAACTCGCGGAGATCTGTGATCGGGTTGGAATCATCGAACAAGGTCGCTTGCTGGCAACCGGAACCGTTGATGAAATGCGGCAAGCCAAACGTACGACTCGCGAGATCGTGGTTCACGTCCATCGGGAACCAACCGAAGCGGTCAATGTACTGGAATCAATCGACGCAATTTCTCAGTTAAGAGCCAGCGGAAATCATGTGCATTTCACTCTGGCCGGTGGCGATCAAGAACAGATCAACATCTTGCAGGCGTTGATCCGGCGAAACGTCGAAGTCATTTCATATTCAGCCAAAGACGACTCGCTGGAAGACGTGTTTCTGCATGTGACCGAGGGGCGTATTCAATGACGAACGTCGCTATCGATCAAACGTCAAAACAAGATGATCCTGCTGACCAAGACACCTATCATCCGCTCGCACGCGATCGCAACGAAGCGGGTTTCTGGGGCTGGATCGATCGGCAAGCCGATAAAGTCTCGAGCTGGTTGAATCCGATTTTGATCAAAGAGGCGCGTCAGTCACTCAAGAGCAAACAGTTCTTGATCACATTCTTTTTGATGCTGCTGGCGTCTTGGTTCTGGACCGTGGTCGGCATCGTGACGCAAGCACCAGATGTCTACTACACCCCGGCCGGCCAAAGTTTATTGGCGGGCTATTATTTCGTGTTGGCGATACCACTGATCGCGATGGTTCCAATCGCCGCGCATCGTTCGCTGGTGGCCGAACTCGACGACGGCACGTTTGAGATGCTGGCCATCACTCGACTTAGTTCGATGCGAATCGTCACCGGAAAACTAAACAGCGCGATCCTTCAGATGATGGTTTATTTCGCGGCGATCGTGCCGTGCTTGGCGTTCTCGTATTTAATGCGAGGCATCGATCTGCCGACGATCGCGATGATCCTTGTCATCGTGTTTTTCACTGCACTCTTGGTCACGTCGGTCGGACTGCTGCTTGCGACGGTAACGATGAACCGGGCCGGCCAGATGTTGTCGCTGCTGGGTGTCTTCTTTAGTGTCTTGTTCGCCGAATTTATGTGCGGTGCGTTCTGTCTCGGAAGCATTCTTTATAGCGAGATGGGGTCGGACAAAGATGCAATCCTGCTCTTGATACTTTTCGTCGTCGTTGGAATGTCCTGCGTCGTGATCTTCATTCGTGCCGCAGCGGCAAGGATCGCACCGGTCACAGAAAACCGATCAACACCGCTTCGTTGGTGCATGTTTACGCAACAGTTGCTGTGGATCGCAGTGATCATGATCATGTTGCTGTGGGAACGTGACGGAGATATCGCAAACTTTGGCACAATGATCGTAGGCGGGTACTGGTTAGCGATGGGGACGCTGATGCTGGGTGAATCGCCCGAACTGAGCCCGCGTGTTCAGCGAGATTTACCAAAGACGTATTTAGGTCGAATGCTTTTGACTTGGTTCAACCCCGGACCGGGAACCGGATTTCTGTTTGCCACCTCCAGCGGTATCGCCGGCGCACTGACGCTGTCCTTGTTTGCAACAATCTATGGCGACCGAGAAGCGGAAACACAGCCCCTGGTCTTTGCAATGATCATCAGCGGGTATCTGACGGGTTACCTTGGCATCACTCGTTTGATCGTGATGCCGCTGAGTTTCCGCCTGGGGCGGTCGTTCATTTTGCCCTCAGCAACAATGGCGTTGGTGCTGGCTTTTTGTTCGATCATCCCGACCGTACTGACGGTGATCGCCACGGGGTCGACACCCTATGGTTACGAACCGCTGGAATGCATCGACTGGATGTGGACGTTGAGCGAATCATTTATCAACCCGTACAGCCCACCGCTCGCGCTGCTGGTTTTTTGTGTCGGCATGACACTGGCTTTGATCAACCTGTTGCTGCTGTTCCGAGAATTTCGCTATCGGCGCATTGCGGTACCGCAACGGGTGCTTCAAGACGTTGCATCTAAAGCCGAACCGGGTTGAACGGCGTCGTTGGTGTTTTGCCAGACGCTTTTTCACGCAACAGAGGCCTCAACCGATCCATGACCTCTTTCGCTTGGGCATCGGGGTCGATTGCCAAGTTGTTGAATTCCATCGGATCGCTGTGATGATCGTACAACTCGACGCCGTATTTGCCTTCGCCCCATTCGCTCATTCGCCAGCGGTCGGTCCGTATGCTGCATCCCATCACGGGCTCGGCCAGGCGATCGTCGGCGGGCCTGAGAACTTGCGTCACGGCATTCCCGTTCCACGCCATGATGGGGTCGTCGATCAACGGCGATAGATCACGTCCCGCCAGGTGATCCGGCGAATCGATTCCGGCAAGACTCGTTAACGTAGGATACACGTCAACGAACTCGACGATTCGAGGGCTTGATTGACCGTTTCCCGCTCGCCCGGGCGCACGAATGATCAGCGGCGCGCGGGCACCCTGTTCGAACAGCGTTCGTTTTTGCCAAATGCCATTGTGTTCGCCGAGGTGGTAACCGTGATCGCTCCAAAACACAACGATCGTTTCGTCGGCGATCCCTTGTTCATCCAGCGCATCTAACAAGCGGCCGACCTGTGCGTCAACAAAAGACACGCACGCGTAATAGGCCTGCGTCGCCTGCAACAGGATGGGTTCGTCCAAGTCGTAATTTGGTACCGGACAATTGTGGGCAAACGCGGCGGTTGGAATATCGTCGCGGTCGCCATCGGGTGCAAAGGGAAGCCTCATCTGATCGACGGGATACAGATCAAAGTATTTCTTGGGAGCAACATAAGGTGTATGCGGGCGAAAAAAACCGACGCCCAAGAAAAAGGGTTTGTCACGCGACTGCCGCATTAACTTGATGGCTTCCGTGGCGATCATACCATCGGTTTGCTCTTCGTCCTCGCCGTCCGCGGCAAGCCAACTGAGTGCCCCGCTGATTTTCCGATGCGGCTCGGCATTAAAGATTTTGCCTTCTTCCTGTTTGTCACGACCCTTTGGGTTAACCGTCAACTGCCACGATGGTGGGTCGTCAAAACCATCGGTGCCGATCGATGCTGGCACGTTATAGTGGTAAATCTTTCCCACACGTGCGGCGAAGTAGCCGGCGTGCTGAAACGCCTGTGATAGCGTGACCACGTCCGGAACCTCGTCGCGGAAATGACGATCCAGATCGTAAACTTTGATTTGATCGGGGCGCAGCCCGGTCATCAGCGAGGCACGCGTCGGGTTGCAAAGTGGCAATTGGTTATACGCGCGATCAAACCGAACTCCCGTGGCGGCGAGCCGATCGATATGAGGTGTCTTGGCTATCAAATCGCCGTAACATCCCAGTGTATTGGCAAGGTCGTCGACGGCGATGAACAACACGTTGGGCATTGCCTTTGTACGCTGCGATTCGTTCGCGTTCACCACTGCGTTCTGTGACCAACATGCCCCACCCAAGACCGACGAGACAAACAAACATGACGCCAAAAAACGAACCATCTATCGCTCCGCTATCGATATTTAGAAGACATTCGCGTGAAGGTTAGGTTAGTTTCGCCGCCCTGACGAAAAGCGACGTCATCTGTCCTCGCCGAATCACGACGATCATCGTAATCTAACAGCAGATACCTCATTCGACTTTCCCACACACGAATTTCCATGTCTGACTCGATTTCGTCCGATCGCATCTATTACGAATCTCACTCGCACACCCCGCTTTGCAATCATGCCGACGGGGAAATCACCGAGTATGCGGCCGTCGCCGAGCAACGCAAACTGCGAGGGTTGATCGTCACTTGCCACAACCCCATGCCCAACGGGTTCTCAGCACGAGTCCGGATGCGTGAAGACCAGTTCGATCAATATGTTGAGATGGTCGAAACGACACGAAAAGAATGGGCCGGCCGAGTCGACGTGCGTCTGGGCCTTGAAGCCGATTACTTCGAAGGATACGAACCGTACGTTGAGAAACAGTTGCAATCCGCCGACTTCCAATTCGTCTTGGGCTCGGTTCACCCACAGCTCGATGAGTTTCGCGAGAAGTATTGGCAGGACGATTTGCTGGAGGTCCAGCGAACGTATTTTCACCTACTCGCCAAGGCGGCCGAGTCGAAACTTTTTGATTCCCTGGCACATCCCGATTTGATCAAGAATGTTACATCGAAACGATGGAATGCTCACGAAATCATGGATGACATCGAGAAAGCACTTGATCGGATTGCGGCAACCGGTGTCGCGATGGAACTGAACACGTCGGGCGTCAACAAGACCATTTCTGAAATGAACCCGTTTCCCGATATGTTGCGAGCGATGCAGCAGCGAGGCATTCCGGTGACGATCGGTGCCGATGCACATACGCCCAGCCGAGTCGGTGACGGATACGAATACGCATTGAATTTGCTAAGCGAATGTGGCTACGAGAACGTCAGCTTCTTTTTAGATCGACAGCGACAAGAGATTCGCATCGAAGACGCATTGAACAGCCTGGCCGTGCCCAGCGAGATTGGTTGATCTGCGAAAAACTGGGCAGCACGACAAGCGACTTAGCCTGCCATAAGACGGCAGCCGCAGTCCTTAACGAGACGCTCTTCAACGACATCGCCGGCGAAATGAAATCGACAGCGTCGGCGAACTGAAATCGGATTGGAACAAACGAGCGATACTCGTCGCGTACCGCGAAGACGCGACCGAGACCGATTGCTAGGCCGGACGGTGCCGGCCGGATCGATGATCGTCGGCTTCGACGAACATCGGTTCCGGTGGCGACAAGTCGGCTGCTGCTCTCAGTGATTCCTCGGTCTTTTTCTTGATGTTCGAAACCAGCGATTTTTGCTGATCCGAAAGTTCCGTATTCATGAGCGAGCCGACGCTCGAACTGACAGCGTCACTGGTTTCACGCACGATTTCGGCAAGCCGGCCGAGCTGTTTTGCTTCGGCCGTATCTTGACCTGTCTTGCTCTGCTGCTGGATCGCGTATTGCTTACGCTTGATGGCGTGCCGAATCGACCGAACCAACACACCCGGAGCAACAGAATTCTTGTCGATAAACTCTTGCGCACCGAGCTCGATTCCGGCCAGTGCCTCGTCTTCATCGCTATGACCGGTCAGCACAATCACGGGGATCGACGGAATCAATTCCATCAACTTTTTGACCCCGTTCAGTCCCGAACTATCGGGCAAACCCAAATCCAAAATCACGACGTGAAATTGCTGTTTCTTGATCGCTTGAATGGCGTCGAGAAAACGGGGAACGTGTGTCAATTCGAACAGGGTTGTACTAACCATTGCGAATGATCGTTCGACCCGCTCGGCATCAATGATGTCGTCTTCGATCAAGAGCACGGAAAGCCGATCACTCATGGAAAGATTTGCCCAATTCTTTGTTGATTCGCGAAGAAAACGTTGATTCGCGACGAAAACCGGTCCCATCTTATCGCGATGGCTAGCCCGCTGCATCCGGACTACTTGAATCTAGTTCGGCGCAGGATAGCAAGCGGAGCTAACCGACATGTAGTCTCTGTCAAAAGAGCTGCGTCAGCGGTCAATTGACCCGCCGCGGGTCAATCCAAGTGGTCACCGACACCGATCATTTTCAGACCAGTTTGCTCAATCTCAAACCGCTGGCGATCAACAGCGGACGGCTACCGACCCAAATACTGGCTGGCATGAGGATTCCCAAAGTATTGGCTGGCATGCGCGGGACCGAATGGTGACGTCGAACGATTCGGCGTTACCCGGTACCGCAGCACGGGCGATGGATTGCGATAGGAATAGCCGTACGGATTTCGGTATCCGCTGCGGTAGTTCCTGGACCGGTAAGACGGGTAATGAACATACGGATGCGTGTACGTATAGCCGTACGCATAGTTTGACGGCCTTGTCTGCACAACGTATCCCGGATGGTACGGCTGGTACCTGTAGTAGTCGGTTTGACCGATACCCTGCCCTTTCGCGATCGCGGCACAAGACATCACGCTACACACAATTGCCGCCAAGAATACGATCCGCCTCATCCTGCCATGCTCCCAATGGAATTCACGCCCGACGCGGGCGTATTCTTTAAAGCTAGCGCAATGCGATTCCCAGTCAAGCGATTTGGCTATCACCTCGCGTCAGTTCATCAATATACGCAGACGACCGAGGCTACGGTCGATCGAAATTCGAGCCGAGCCTGGAATCCTGTGCAAACAGCGAAGCCTAGTGATCCCGGGCGGTGATCAACCACCGATCGCCCGTCACTTTCCCGTTTTGCACCAAATAGGCTTCGGGATACAAAGCGACCGTTGGGCAGATGTGTCGGGGAAACGCCAAGAAGGGATCACCCACCGAAAAATTGTCAGCCTGCGAGGTCGACACCACGAGGTGCTCTTCGCTCTGCCCGACGATCGTTGCGTCATTGATTCCTGAGATCACGAGTCGCTGTTGGACGGGCATCTCGGCGCTGATCGATTTATGACCAACATCAAAACACAACAGCCCCGACGCCGGTTTGCTGATGATTCGCGTCAGCAAGACCGCGGCGACGTCAAAGGGCAAGTCTTCGTAGTCGCCGCCATATCCGATGTCCCACAAAATCGGGGTTCCGGGACTGCATTGCCACAAGGTCTGATTCGCCCACATCGGATAGGTCGGTGTCCCGCCGGCGACCACGACGGGTACATCGTTTCGACTGACGTACTGGTCAACCGCGTCGATAATAGGTGCCACCTTGTCGCGTCTGGACTCCATCGACGCATCATGTATGTGACCGTCGTAGACATGCAGCCCGCCAAAGACGACACAGTTGGTCGACTCGATCTGACGCTTAACCCGGTCGACTTGGTCCCCCAGCGCGGCGCCAGTGCGATGCATCCCGCAATCGATGTCGATGTACAGTCTGATCGAGCGATTTGCACGGTTCATCCGGTTGGCGATTGCAACGACAACATCGCAGTCGTCCACAATCGTTGAAAATTGAGTTTCGGGAAACTCTTGCATCATCGATGCCAATCGATCAATTTTCGGCCCGACCATCTGGTGGGCTAAGAGAACGTCGTCAGCACCGGCCGACGCGACCATTTCAGACTCGGCAAGCGTCGCCGTTTTGAACTGACGAATTCCCTTGTCCAATTGCACTCGAATCGCGTCAGGCATTTTATGAGTCTTGACGTGCGGCCTTAACCTCGAAACCGATGCTGGACCACCGATGATGTCAATCATGCGGTCGACATTGGTTGCGACGCGATCAGGGTCGACCAGCAGCGCGGGTGAACAGATTTCGTCTAAACCATCGACTTGCGGCCAATGCATGAATGAGTCTCGCATCTGATGTATGATCTCGGATTCGTCGTTGTTGCCGCGAATCATTTCTTTACCGTTTCTAGAAAGCAATCACATTGAATCGCACCATCATCTTGTTGACCCTGATCGGGATCAACCTATCGACGGCCCCGTTCGCTATTCTTCGTGCAAATCTTCAAGCAGAAGACTATGTCTTGTCGGCTGATTCGCTGAGACAAGACGGCGTTCCTGAGGGGAAATTGATTGAACGTCGATTCACCGACAGCAAGATATATCCGGGAACCGAGCGAAAATATTGGATTTACGTTCCCGCACAGTATGATCGCGATCGTGCGGCCTGTGTGATGGTGTTCCAGGATGGCGGCGGCTACGTCAAACCCAACGGGCATAGCCGAGTCCCCACCGTGTTTGACAACCTGATCCATGCGGGCGCTATGCCGATCACGATCGGAGTCTTTATCGATCCCGGAGTCGTCGCACCGACTAAAAAGAACGCTAAGCCTCGTAAGAACCGTAGCTATGAATATGATTCGTTATCGGATGACTACGCTCGCTTTTTGCTGGACGAAATCCTGCCGACCGTTGGCAAGGAATACAACCTGACGAACAAAGGCACCGAACGAGCCATTGCCGGTATTAGTTCCGGCGGAATCTGCGCTTTCACCGCCGCTTGGCAGCGTCCTGATGCATTTCAAAAAGTCATCAGCTATGTCGGCAGCTTTACAAACATCCGTGGCGGCCACGTCTATCCGGCGCTAATCCGTAAGTCCGAAAAGAAACCCATTCGTGTCTTTTTACAGGATGGCAGTAACGACTTAGACAACTTGCACGGCAGTTGGCCGCTAGCGAATCAACAAATGGCAGCGGCGTTGAAGTTTGCCGGCTACGATTATCGTTTCGAATTTGGCGATGGCGGCCACAATGGCCAACATGGCGGCGCGATCTTGCCGGACATGTTGCGTTGGCTATGGCGCGATCATCCCGATGTTCAATCCACCCGTTCACTTTCAAGTCAAACCAAATGAACTTTTACCAACAATCAAGCGAACGAATGTCACAACGAATGATTCCCCTGATCCTTGTTGCGATGACGACCGTCGTGTCCGCCCAGGACATGCCGTTGTCGCAGGTCATTGTCGAAAACGAAACTTGGCAACTTGTCACAAGCGGGCACGAGTTCACCGACGGGCTGACCTCGGATGACGAAGGCAATTTGTATTTCGCCGACGTCAAGGGCGGTACGACCATCAACAAAGTCTCGGTCGACGGCAAGACGACGGTCTACGCCTCGGATGCACCGCGAATCAGTGGCATGCAGTTCGCGCCCGATGGTCGTCTGATCGCATGCCAGGGTGGAACGTTTGGACGCATCGTCGCATTCACCACCGATGGCGAATTGCAAGTGATTGGCGAAGGATTCAAGCCGAACGATCTAGTCGTCACTCACAACGGTGGAATCTATTTCACCGAAACGCCTAAAAAACAAATCACTTATATTCCGCCCCATGGCAAAGCGGTCGCCGCCGACATCGCCAACGCTGATGGCGGTGCGCAACGCCCCAACGGCATCTCACTTTCACCCGATCAAGGAACCTTAGCGGTCTCGGATCACGGCGGTGAAAACGTCTGGGTCTGGCGTATCGAACCCGACGGAAAACTTTCGCATCGCCAACCTTACATGACGATGCGATTGCCAGAGCCTGATGCAGCGAGCAAGGGCGACGGAATGACGACCGACGCCGATGGTCGATACTATGTGACCACCGCCGTCGGCATCCAGGTGTTTGATCCGACGGGCCGAATGAGTGGCGTGATTGCCGCGCCAACGGACAAACCGATCGTCAGCGTCGCCTTCGCGGGCCCCGGTTTGTCGTATCTGTACGTCGCCTCAGGCGAAGAGATCTATCGCCGAAAGACCAATGTCAAAGGCGTGCTGTTCTTTCAGCAGCCCTAGACCGAGCCACCTTAGACCGCGACGCCCAAGACCAAGACTAAGACACCCTCGCATTGGGTGGGTGTCGGTGTCGAGTCAACTAACTGCGAATCGGCGCCGACGCGCCGTCGCAGTCAACGTTCAAACCCAGTCCCGGAAACCACACCGCTTTCTCGCCAATCATTTGATAAACAGGCGCGATCGCACCGTGGCTTTCGGCGTTTTCGAACTTGTATTGCGCCGAAGATTGCCGGACGCAAGCCGCATCGATTTTTGATGATGCCGCCCAAGCGAGATCGCTAGTCGGGTTCTCCTGTGACGCGGGAACTACCGACACCGACAGGCGATTGATCTTGTCGATTTGCACCTGTGCATCCGCCGTGACTTGATCGGCAAGTTCCCGATGGGCCGGGTCTGCCAACTGTGCAAGCGCCGCAATCTGCGATTCTAAACGTCCCAGTTCGTGACCAAGCCGATGCGACTCGAACCGGCGTTCTTGTGACGAACGATTCGTTTGCGACTCCGACGGACGCTCTGGCACCTCCGCTCGCCGCACCTTGATTCTCTGAGGCGCATCAATTCCCAGATGAACCTTGGTTCGTTTGAGGCTGACAACCCGGATCACCACACCAAGCTCGGGAAATTCCAACGCCTCATCTGCTTTTCGTGACAGTACCAACATCGCGACCTACTCCTTTAAACCGTGTGGGAACTCCAATTGACGGCGCAAATGTACCCGACCGACGGAAGGTCTACAAGTGTACACACGGAGATTTCTGTACCGGTTCGCTTTAGTGTTTCTGGCTGTCTATTTGGGGAGCATCATTGCCCGCATTTGCTGCAAATGGTGCGCACTGAACTGAGACGTCTCGGAATCCAGCAGCCAATCGAGGTCGGCGATCGCTCGGTCCTTGCGGCCCGTCATGCCTCGCAACTGGGCTCGCATCATTCGGTAATCAGCGACATCGGGATTCAATGCCACGATCGCTTCGATATACCGAAGCATCGATTCGGACTCTCGTTTTTCGGTCGCGATTCCCATCAAATTGTTCAGCACTCGCGTCAAAATCTCTGTCGTCGTTTGTGGCTTGAGATCACTGGCGCTCATGCGACGTCCGGCGAACTGCATCACCATTGCCCCGGCCTGCCGACGCGACAAAATGGTTCCGCTATCAAAGACGTCGATTAGCTGGTCGGTGTCTGGATCGATGCGATGGCTTACGACGAAGTGACCGGGCAGCCCGACGCCGGCCATTTGTAGATCGAGACGGCGGCCGAGCTCGATGTACAGAATTGACATGGTGATCGGCAGACCCTCGCGATCGTCAATCACACGGTTCAGATGGCTATTGGCCGGATGGTAATACTCCGCGCGACCTCCGTGAAAACCGTTTTCCTTGAACAGGTATCGATCCAGGGCCGTACGTCGTTGTCTTGGTGTCGCATCTGGATCGAGCGGTTCACGAATTTCGGCTGCCATTTGATCCACACGATCGATGTAAGATTGGATATCAAGATCGGGATCATCAAGTTTTGCGATCAACATTGCACCGCGCAACAACCGGTCCTCGGCGGGGATGTCCGAGAGTCGCTCGAGCGACTGAAGCGTGGGCGACTGTCGGACATCAGCGGCAAGGAGTTTGAGACGTTCGGCCTCTTGCAACATCGCTCGTGCGCGCCGTTCCAGTTCGCGTCCGGAGAGCATGGCGGTGTCGCCCAGTTTTCGTACTTGGCTTTCACCGACCCGGTCGATCTGGACGTCTCCCGCGTCAAGACGTGCGAGCCAATTCAACGTGGACTTGGACAACGACTTAGGCTGGACATTCGAATCGAGCCGAAACGCTCGGAACTCGGGTTGGGTGCCGCGAAACTTGACCAACCCGACGCGACCGCCAATCAGTCGCCGGTCGGTCGACTGAAAGGTTTCTTGTCCGTTGACATAGCACGTCATCTTCGAGTCATCCACACGCACTCGCAAATGGTTCCACTGCTTCGGCACATAATCATCGGATTCAACATCGTGCAGCACGTCCCACGTATAAACCGATGGGCCTTGAAAACACGTCAGGCGAATTTTTTCCCCACTAGGATAGAACCCATAGTGTTTGTCTTCGCCGTCACTGTGAAAGGCCAGACCGGCGGCACCCGATTCGTCATCCAATCGGACCATCACCGAAACATCGTAAGGTGGATCGGGCACATCCTGCATCGACAAACAAAGCGAACGACCGCCAAATCCTTTTCCGATCCCCCTGGCCGTGATCCTGCCGCCGATTTGTTGCCACAATGCCCCGCCGATCGGCTGCCACCGTGATTCATCCAGTCGCCCCAGTCGAACCCAGCGATCGATTGAGATGGGATTTGGATGCTTTCGCAGCGCGCTTAAATCTCTGACTGGAATTGCGAATCCAAGATTGTCGTCGATTGCGGATTTCATGTTGATGATCCCCACGACACGTCCCTGCTGATCAACCAAGGGTCCGCCACTGTTGCCCGGCTCGATTGGCATCGCCAGCTGAATCATTTCGCGGCCTTCGATGTTGCGCACCGCCGAAACGATTCCTTCAACGACGCTGTCTTCCAGTCCCAGGGGATTTCCGAACGCGAGCACGCGAGAACCTTGTTTCGGCGTTGCATCGTCCGCCAACTCGAGCGTGGGTAACCTCTCTTTGCCAACGTCGACTCGCAGAACGACAAGGTCGCCGATCCGATCGGATGATTCAACGGCGAGTACGTTCAGCTTACGATTGTCCGACGTTTCGACAGAAAATGGCCGGCCTTCTTGAATGACATGAAAATTTGTCGCGATCAATCCCTGCGCGTCAACGACGAAACCGGTCCCGATCCCCAACTCATCGCCATCGCGACCTTGAACGCGGATCGTCACGACCGACGGGCGAACACGAGACACGATGCTCTCACTGTTCGATGTATCACTGTTCGATGTATCACTTTTGACCACATCGCTAGGATGACCCTCGGCAGACGCAATGCCAGTGAAACCACAGAGCACAAACGCGAATGCAAGCGGTACGAATCGGTAACGTCTCATCAATCCTGGTCTCCGGTGATATTGAACGGGCAGGCAAGCCAATCGCGAAAACGACACCTGAGTACGTCATCAGTATTCATGATCGTCACATCACCCTGCCGCTGCAACGGTGTCGCGTGATTCGAGAGACAAGAGACAAGAGACAATTGGACGGTGATCGATCAGGCTGCGGTCGACTCATGGGTCGGGCCCGCCAGCGATCAGGCTTGTTCCGCCAACACTCAGGCTTGTTCCGCCAACATTCAGGCTTGTTCCGCCAACATTCAGGGTTTGGCCGACTTGACGCCATGTGTCTTTAGCGACTTGTCGTTTTTGCTGTTGTGCTTATAGGTTTTCCAATCGGGTTCGTAGTCCTCCGCCTGGTTTCCCCAGCTCAACCACCCCTCACGCGAACCGCGGGCGAACATTTCCAGGTAGGGGCCCGGACTGCATGCCTGAATCAGTTCATATTGCTCGTCAGGTTTTCGCGAGTGTTCGCGTTTTCGCGTTTTGATGATGTTCACCTGGCGGCGTCCGGGATCCAGGGTGCGCATCGAACCTCGCACGCCGAACAACAGTAACTCAGTTGTATTGCGAAAATAGAATCCGACACCGCGCCCATCCGGTCCGCCGTCTTTTCGGATCTTGTGCCACACAAGATTCGTCTTGTACTTGAAACCCCATGCATCCATCACGGCGATGCCTTCGGGCAGCAGCGCGTTTGGAACCCACAGGTAAAGATGGGCGTTGACGTCGCAGGACGAGGCGACCGGAATGTCTTTGATGTCCTGCAGTGTCAACGTCCCGTAGCGATTAAGACGCTTGTGTTCGGGGGCGACTTTGCCGGTACGATTTTGAAACTGCCACGGTGGGTCGGCAAGAACCGTCCCGCACTTGGCACCTTGACAGTGCTTGGCAAAATCGATGGCAGCCACGTCGTTTGGCATAGGTCCAGATCGTTCCGTCAAAGAGATTACGTCAGAACGAGCGGATCGCTGTTCCGGCATGATGTGACCGAACCGAACATAGGGAACAGCGCGTGGCTTGTTCCCGGCTGTCAGCCACGATTCGCTTGAAAGTTTAAGCGAAAAATCCCGGGCCTACACGGAGGCGCGTTTCTTTGACTTTGAGCGACCTCGAAATTGCTTGCTCTTGAACGGACGTTTTGCCGATCCAGTCGGTCGACCGCCGGGTGCTCGTCGCCGTCCGCCACCGGGCTTCTTACGCTCGATTCGCTTCGGTTCCACTTGATCCGGATCACGCGGAATCCGGTTGCCGATCAAAACTTCGATCGCCCGCAAATCGTCCAGCTCTTCTCCGCCACACAACGAGATGGCGATGCCGTCTGCGCCGGCCCGACCGGTACGTCCGATGCGGTGAACATAGGACTCTGGTTCGTTGGGCAGATCATAATTGATCACATGAGTGATGTTGTCGATATCGATTCCTCGCGCGGCAACATCCGTCGCGACCAAGACGTTCACCTTGCGACGGCGAAACGCATCCAGTGCGCGCTGCCGGGCATTCTGCGATTTGTTCCCGTGAATCACCGCTGAATCGATTCCAGCCTGTTCCAATTTCCGCGCGACTGTGTTCGCCCCGCGCTTGGTCCGCGTGAACACAATGGCTCGTTCGACGTCATCGCCTTTGAGAATCCCTCGCAGAAGATTCGGTTTTTCACCTTTCTCGGCAAAGATCAATTGTTGATCGATCTTCTTGACACTCGTTCGTTTTGGCGTGACGTTGACGCTGACCGGATTGAACAGCAACTCTTTTGCAAGTGCTGTGATCTTGGGCGGCATCGTCGCGGAAAAGAACAGCGACTGTCGTTCCTTGGGCAACGCACGAATGATTCGTTTCAGGTCGGGCAGGAAACCCATGTCCAACATGCGGTCCGCCTCATCGAGCACAAACACCTCTAGCTCGCTGAGGTCGATATGTCCTTGTTCCATCAAGTCGAGCAAACGTCCGGGTGTCGCCACCAAAATGTGAGCGCCCGTCTTCATGGCTTTTACTTGGCCGTGTTGGTTCACGCCACCGAACACCAAGACGGTACGAAGTTTGACGTGCTTGCCGTACGCCTTGAAACTATCGCCGATCTGGATCGCAAGTTCACGTGTGGGTGCAAGCACAAGAGCCTGTGGCTTGCCGGGAACCGCGCGGCGTTTGTCACCGCCAAGGAAGTCCAGGATCGGCAACGCGAACGCAGCCGTTTTGCCCGTACCAGTTTGTGCACACCCCAGCACATCAGTCCCTTCGATGGCATGCGGGATTGTCTTCGCTTGAATGGGTGTTGGAGTTTCGTAGTTCAGTTCGGCCAGTGCGCGATGGAGTGGCTCGATCAGTTGCAGTTCGCTAAATGTCTTCACGACGGGTACTTTCTTTTTCAAAATTGGCTTGGTGCGATCGTTGACGCGCCGTCCCAATAGACCGGTCCCACGTTCAATCGCGAATTAATTCTGCTGCGTCTACAAACGCACGCAGTTCGATTCACCGTAATGGCCGACACATCATTGCGCGTGCACGGCATTCGTAAATCATTGGTATCGCCCAAACAAGAAAGTCGGCACCAATTGGCTTGATCGGGCGAACCCAACCAAGCGGTCGATGCGAACGGCAAGCTCCTATGCTCGGCGCGTCGCACCTTGCCACAGATTCAGACACTGTGACGAATTGTTCGTTTTCGTTTCGGCAAATGTGTATGACTCGCGTTCGCGTCTCAGTACACTTCACACAACCGGTTAACGCTCTTTACAAAATCGCGTTCCTTGCTTCATTCCGGCGAAACCAAGGTGACAGCTCCGCTGCCTTGAAAGCCAAGCATAGCTTGCAAGCACGGTTGCGGCTAGCGACATTTCCCACATTCTGCCGCTGGCCGTATTCTTGCGGACCGCACAAATCTTCATGTGGACCGCCCCAGGATGGCGATTTTGAACCGTTGGTTTTCAGGTTTGGCCCCGTTGGCGCCTGGTGAAAAAGCCGAGCAATGGGGACAATTGCACCACTTTCCAACGATACATCGGGCAGGACCACGGCTCGACACTTAGATGAATGTGTTCATGGACTCGACGCTCAACGACCGGATTCTCTGCTGTACCGGTGCGACCGAGATTACCGGATCGTCGCCCATTCAATCCTTATGGAGCGGTTACGGGCAGATCATGCGAGTGGGCTTGAACGGGGCCGAAGTACCCTCAGTCGTCGTCAAACACGTGCGACCGCCACAGAGGGCGAATCAGCCTCGTGGCTGGAACACCCAACAGTCACACCAACGAAAACTGCATTCGTACCAGGTCGAATCCAAGTGGTATCGCGATTGGGCCGAACGACTGGACGAAACATGCCGCGTTGCCCGATGCTTTTTTGTCGATTCTGACAACGACGAACATCTGTTCGTGCTGGAAGACCTCGACGCCTCCGGATTCCATCAACGATTCGCTTCGCAAAACCTTTCACAAATTCGGTCAGGACTGCGGTGGTTGGCGAATTTTCATGCGACGTTTCTTTCGGAGCGTCGCAGTCGACTTTTCCCCAGCGGGCTCTGGCCTTGCGGAACGTACTGGCACCTCGCGACACGCCCCGACGAATTTGCCGAACTGCGTGACGGTGAACCGCTGAAACGACACGCAGCGGAAATCGACAAGAGACTGTCGCAGTGCCAGTACGGCACCATCGTTCATGGTGATGCCAAGGTTGCCAACTTTTGCTTTTCAGACGCAAACGGATCCGTCGCCGCGGTGGACTTTCAATACGTCGGTGGCGGATGCGGAATGAAAGACGTCGCCTACTTTCTGGGCAGTTGTCTTGGTGAGGCGGAATGTGAAAAGCATGCGGGCGCGCTGGTCGATTTTTACTTCGCATCACTTGGTGGCGCGATCGATGCGACCGAGACATCAATCGATCCCGCCGACGTCGAAGCGGAATGGCGAATGCTTTATCCGCTAGCCTGGGCTGATTTCAATCGATTCCTGCTGGGATGGTATCCACAACATGACAAGTTACACCGATACAGTCGCCGCTTGACCGATCAGGCGATCGCGATGATCGAGCATCCCACCGGCGGTTAGCAACTTTCGTCGTATGATTCGTCATCGATTCCGAACACCAATAACGGACAACCGCCCGCGCCGCCGCCTTCGATGCGAGGCAACAGCTTGGACATGTGTGTCGTTGATGAACCATAACTGGCACCGCGTCCCAGTTGATCAAAGACATCCTGCAGCACATCGCAGCGAGTGATGATGATCCCGACACTAATGGTGCGCAGGTCAAACAGCAAACGAAAGTTGTTCAAGTCGCGATCATAAAACGGGTCTTTGTTATTCCATTCGATTTCTAACGCGATCCGATTCTTATAGCAATCCACGCTGTGGGTCGGCAGCTCGCGTTCATGCAGATCAACGTTCATAGAAATTTCGAACGACTTCTCTTTCCAGCCACGATCGTAAAGAAACTGATCGATGTGTGCGGAGACCCTCGATTTTCGACCACCGGGCTGAGTGATCCAAGACTTGCATAGCCGAAACTGCTGCAAGAGGTCGATCAAGTCTTTCCACTCCCGCGGAAAATCGGTCTTCAGGATGGCGATCGCATGCCCCCATTCGTGAATCTCGAACTTGTGATCGATCTCGGCCGAAAACTCGGGATGATTCTGGTTCTGTGCCATGCCGCTGCTCTCCCTCACCCTGCAAGCCCGTTGCACAGGCTATTGCACAGGTCGTTGCACAGGCTGTTTCATCACAGGCGAGCCGATAACTGGCCCGCGAATTCACAGCCCCACTGGCATTGCCACCCATTGCCAACGCCACTGAACCCTGTTCAATACGCTCATGAAATTAATCTCTTGGAATGTTAACGGGATCCGCGCGTCGCTGCGCAACGGCTTCCGCGATTTCGTTGAATCAGATCAGCCCGATATCCTTTGTTTGCAGGAAACCAAAGCCGAGCCGGATCAGGTTGATACCGACTGGGCAGACGATTTGGGCTACCATCGCGTCTGGAATTGCGCCCAAAAACGAGGCTATAGCGGCACGTCGATTTGGAGCAAAATCGCGCCCAAGAGATGTGTGCTGGGCATCGGAATCGAAGAGCACGATGGTGAAGGCCGAGTGATCACCGCGACGTTTGACGATTTCCATCTGGTCAACGTCTACACGCCCAATGCTCAACGCGGTCTGGCACGGATCGATTATCGCATGAAGTGGGACGTGGCGTTCCTGGCTTATTTGCAAAAACTGAACCGTCGAAAACCTGTCATTTTTTGTGGTGACTTGAATTGCGCCCATCAAGAAATCGACTTGGCCAACCCGAAAGCCAATCGACGCAATGCCGGATTCAGTGACCAGGAACGTGCCGGACTTGAGAACGTTATTTCGGCCGGTTTTGTCGATGCGTTTCGCAAATTCGAACCCGGCCCCGATCATTACACCTGGTGGACTTATCGCAACGACGCGAGAAAAAGAAACATTGGGTGGCGCATCGACTATTTTTTCGTCGCGAACAAATTTCTCAGTCGTGTGTCAGGAGCATCAATAAGGAACGAAATCTTCGGTTCCGATCACTGCCCCGTCGAATTGACGCTCCACGATTCCACCGACGGTGATGGTTCCAAGGGCGTTGCCTGAGATCAATGGAGAACACCCGGTCGTGACCACCTTGATTCGCCGATACGTCGAATCGGATATCGATTCGATCTTAGAAGCCGTGCTGGAATCCCGGCATGAACTTTCTCAATGGATGAGTTGGTGCCACCAGAATTACAACCGTGACGACGCAGAGTCATGGGTGAACAGCCGAGCAAAAGCCTGGAACGATCGAGAAGAATGGGGTTTTGTCATCGTCGATGAACGTGACCGATTCTTGGGAACCTGTGGCATCCACCGAATCGATCTGCGAAACGGTCTCGGCGAAATGGGATACTGGGTCCGCAGCAGCATGACGCGGCAAGGCATCGCAACGGCAGCCGCAAAAGCGATCGCCCAGTGGGCGTTTACCGAGATGGAACTGCATCGCATCGAGATACTCACATCGACCGCCAACCGGGCCAGCCAAGTCGTCGCCGAGAGAGCCGGCGCCGTGCACGAAGGCACGCTGCGCGAGCGTTTGCGAGTTCACGAGCGCTGGCACGACGCAGAGTTGTTTGCCCTCACGAGCAAGCAGCCCTAACAAGCAGGCAACACTAGCAAGCAGGCAGCTCTAACAAGCAGGCAGTTCAGAATCGGAAACCCAAAGGCGACAATTCAGCAGCGGGTTTTCGCGTTGCACGAGGGCTGACTTCAGCGCGTATTTCGCCTCAAAACTCTGATCGTTTTCGGTATAGGTGATCGAGTTCGGTTCCAGCCCTTGCCACCGCGGATTGTCCAATACCGATCGAAGGTGCTGACGAATGTTTTGACTTTCGTAGGCATAGATTCCGGCATCATCGTGCCGAAGCAAAAAGACGCCGGGAATGTCAAGCTTTGGATCATCCCAGTGATCGATCGAAAGCGTCTTTAGTCCCTTCTTCGACCATCCCGAGTGATTCTCTGCTGCGGATTCCCGAGCCGGTTTTGTTCGTTTCCGAATCGCCAGCGCCGCGCGTCGGTACTGACAAGACGTCACGGTTGAATCCGTCGGGCCGAACTCTTCGGCAAGTCGATCGAATTCCGCCGCGAACTCGGGTGAACACAAGATGTCATCGAGCGTCTTTCGATAGTCGATCGCCAACAATCGCCAAGCCACTTCGCTGGCGTATCCATATCGATTGATTTCGTCTGCTGAAATGCGGCTGGGACGATTCGTCGATGTGGGAAGCTTGCCGGCTTTACGTAGCTGCAGCAGATAGCGATTCCAGACATAAGCGTTGCCGCCGATCTTTCGGCTCAAACAATCCGCGATGAATTGCTTGTTGAGGTCTTTGTCGCACAACAAATAATCCGCCGGGTACCCTTGCCCTGTCTCTTCGTAAGCCGCGATAACGGCGGACTCCGTTTTCTTGTCGAACGGTTTCTTTTGTCGTTTGCCTGCGGCGGTACTCGGTGCGCTTTGGATCGGATCCTCGGGTCCATCAATCTTGTCGCCGATGTTGGTTCGATCCAGCCGCTCGTTGATGTATTTGGCGTATTCCTCGGACAGTTCAAAACCGAGCCACTGGCGCCCCAGTTTCTTGGCCACACACATCGTTGTGCCGCTTCCGCCGAACGGGTCCAACACCAAATCTTGTGGACGACTGGAGGTACGGATGATACGTGCGAGCAACTGCTCGGGCATTTGACAACCGTGAAATCCCTCACGCTCTTTGAACGTTCCCGCCACACGGGCAAAGTACCACGTGTCATGACCGGGACTAAAGCTTAATGGCGCATCCTGGGGTCGAATAATCCACGTGTTATCAGGCAGCCGACCGTTTGGATTGGCGCGGTTGTCGGCGTACACAAGTTGCCGAGCCGACTTGACCCGAATCTGAGGGTTCGGACGATTGAAGGTGAACTGCTTGGGGTCTTTGACGAAATGAAAAACATGTGTGTGCGAGCGGCTGAAACCGTTCACGCAATTGACGCCGAATGTGTAGTACCAAATCACCCAGCTGCGACAATGAAAGCCAGCTTTTTGTGATTCAATTTTGAGTTCGGCTGCGTATTCGTCACCAATCGCCAACCAAAACGTGCCATCGGGTTTGAGCGCGCGGTGAACGCCGCGGATCCACTGGCCACACCATTTCAGATAATCGCTGGCCTGCTTGGCGTCGTCATACACATCATATTCGTACCCGATGTTGAACGGCGGATCGGCAAAGACCAGATCAACGGATCCTTCGTCGGCTTGGCCCAGTAATTCGACGCAGTCGCCTTGATAGATTCGGTTTTTTGATAATGACACGCCAGTTCCTTTGATGACAATCGCGTCGCGGATTGTACGTCCGTCTCGCCCAACCTTCAATCATCGGCGCGCCATCGCATCCCCACAGCCTCACCCAATGAACACCGCAAAAACCACAGAAAGCCGCACCGCGACTTGCCAAGCATAGTGAATTCAAGCGCCCAGCGCTACACACCCAGACGACGGTGAAGGCTGGTCATACCGCAAACGCTCGTATTGCCCGCGAGCGTCGCGAACACTCGTAACAGCCGCGCGAGTCAGAAAACACTCGGCACCTCTGGCGGGATCGTCGTCAAACGATGCGACCGGAAAAACGTCAGTGAGAACGTCGCGGCAGCATCGCGGCTTGACGCATTTCGCGAAGAAGCTTGTCGATCATGATGCGTTCTTTCTTGCAGACTTTTCCAAAGCCCAAATGTCCGCCGGATGCTTTGGCTACCGAAGTCATTTGTTTCTCGGTCAGCTTGATCAAACGCTCGATCGAGGTGACGGTCATCCGGCTAAAGATGCCGTGCGTGTATCGCTTCCATGCATCGACACCTAAACCGGGCGGCTGTTTCCTGAGCCAGGTATCAAGCAGCACCCACGCGGTCGATCCCTCTTCGATGCCGAGCTGACCGGCCTCTGCCATCACCTTGCTGCGCTCACCCACATCGGCACCGTCCTCGGCCCAGGCAACCAGGACCAGTGGAAACAATCGCAGCGCGATCAAACCATCGGCCGTGATTCCAAGCTTGACCAATTCGTCGACCAGTTTCGGATCGGCAACGCCGGTGCTGCGTACGAGTTCTTCGCGCCCCTCATCGGTGATCGTCTCGTGATGCAGTCGCTGCACGATCATCTCTTCCAGATCGTTAAAAAAGTGCTCGGTCGCCCGTCGTTTGGCGATGGCATCACTTTCTTTCGCAACAAGTTCGCGTTGTTTCGCTAAGCGTGGCGAGTCTTGGTTCGTCATTAGGTTCTCACGATAGGCAGGGGCAAATCGACATCGAAAATGTCGATCAACGGCGATACTCGGTCTCGCGAAGTCGATGCAATTGGATCGGTGCGAATGGTTCGGTGCAAATGGACTGGTGCAAATGGTCGATGCAAGTGCCGGACCAACACGCAATCTGACGGGCTCCGGCAGCCGCCTGAGACGATTCGCACAGCCCGTGACAATCTGCACGCCTCGTTGATGCTTCTTTCGTCAAAAACAGAGCCATCGCTGTTTGGCACCAGGGTTGCGTCGTACCGAGTCACCCCGATTGGAGACTTAACGATGCAAAAACTATTACTCGCCGTGGACGGTTCTCAAGCTTCCGAAGAAGCCGCGCGATTAATCGCACGCTTACCTCATCCGGAACGTTTGGAGGTGACTGTCTTATCCGTTGTGCCGCACCCTGTTTTCCACGGCGGCAGCTCGCGGGTCGATCTCTTAGAAAAGGCCTTTGAGCGAGACAACGAGCTGGCGGCCGAGACGTTTCGAAAGATCGAGGACATGTTCGATGGCGCCAACGTGACACTGGTTCACCAAATTCGCAACGGCAACATTGGACAAGCAATCGTGGACGCGGCAATCGAGACGCACGCCGATTTGGTGGTCCTGGGCGCGGTCGGTCGATCGGACATCAGCCGCGTCTTGCTGGGCAGCGTCAGTGACCACGTCGCCACACACGCACCGTGCAGCGTCTTAGTGGTTCGTCCAACGGGACTGGTCGGCACGGACAAACCGATCCGCGTTTGCCTGGCGTTCGAAGGCAGCGGACCGGCACAGGCCGCTCTGGAAGAGATCTCCGAAATCCCTTGGCACAGCGGCACGGATTTCCATGTGCTATCGGTCGCTTCGTATCTGTACGACTTCTTTGGCGAGCTGCACAAAGATTCCGAAACGGCGCAGCGATACACAAACGATTTGAAATCCGCGAAGGAACAACTCGACGAAGTCGCATCGACGGTCCAGACCCATTTGATCGAAAGCGAACACATCGGCGAAGGCATCGTCAATTTCGCCAGCAAAAACGATGTTGATCTGTTGGTCATCGGCGAAACGAACCGCAACGCGTTGACGCGGTTCCTGCTGGGCAGCACGTCGCGGTACGTGTTGCGGCATGCTCCTTGCAGCGTTTGGATTTCGCGCAATCGCATCGTCAAAGGCGTGAAGAAAACGGGAGAGCATCGAGAAGCGATTAGCGAACCCCAAAACAGTTGAATCTCCTTTAACCTTCCTTTCAGGCGGGCGTTCGATGAAGCCTTTCAAACATATTCTCTGTTACGTCGGAACTGAAACCAGCGAAGTCGCGATCTCTCGCGCGGTCAGTTTGGCCGTGCAGCATGGTGCAAGTTTGACCGTGATGGACGTGGTGAAACCGATGCCCAAAGCACTCGGACTGGTGACCGAATTATCGCCGCCGAAAGAGTTGGAAGAATTGGTCGTCAGGGATCACCGACGCAAACTGTTGGACCGAATGGCGGAATATTCCGATACCGCGATTTCGATGGAAGTCGTTGTCGCCACGGGAGATCCCGCGACCGAAATCATTCGGCACGTTGTTACCGAAGGCGTCGACTTGGTGGTTAAAACCGCAAACGGATTCTCCCCGGCCGGTCGACTGTTTGGCAGCGTTGCGAGATCGTTGCTGCGCATGTGCCCTTGTCCCGTCTGGTTATTGAAACCCGAAATCCACGGTTCGTTTGACCGTGTGGTTGCGGCAATCGACTTGGATGCCGAAGACGAGGTCCACCAAAATTTGAATCGCGAGATTTTGGAATCGGCATTCTCCATCGCTGCGAGCGAGAATGCCGAGTTACACGTGGTCAACGCATGGGGCGTATGGATGGAAGGTGCCCTGCGCAACAAGGCCGGCGACGATGCGGTCGATCGCATGATCGGTATGCAAGAATCAAAAATTCGTCGCGCGTTGGACGAATTGCTGCAGGCGCCGATGGCGGACGACAAGAACATCCACATCCACTTAAAGCAGGGCGATGCGCCAACGGTGATCCGTACCGCGGTCGATGAGATCGAAGCCGACCTGATCGTGATGGGCACCGTTTGCCGCACCGGCGTCGACGGATTCTTGATTGGCAATACGGCCGAGTCCATCATTCCTGAATTGACATGCTCAATGCTTGCCTTAAAGCCGCAGGGGTTCGTGTCACCGATCCAGGCGGCCGATACAGCGATTGAGAAAAATTCTCCATCGCCTGTGACGTTAATCTAGCCGCCGTTCCAACTCTTCGGAAATTGATTCAATGAAACCATTCAAATACATCATTTTTTTGGCCGTGGTGATCGCGTTGGTTGCGCAGCCCATGACCGCCGAGCCACCCTCGGCGATCGACACGAAAGTCAAACCGCTGATGCAACTCAAGCTCGACCGGGCAAAGAACATCCTGGAAGGATTGGCACTGGAAGACTACGACCAAATCGCCAGCAACGCCCGGGCCCTGCGACTGCTGAGTCTCGAGAGCGGTTGGAATATCTACCAGACGAAAGAGTACATGGATCAAAGCCGCGATTTTCGTCAGACAACCGATCTGATCGCCAAAGCCGCAGAGAACAAAGACATCAGCCGCGCCGCCCTTGGCTATGTCACGCTGACGGTTCGGTGCGTCGAGTGTCATCAATACATGCGAACACACAAGACCGAGCTGATGAAATTTCAGCCGCAATAGCGAGACTGCGATGGCGAGCCCATGTCGATGCGAAATGGCGATACCGTGACCGCGCAATCGGACGACCCTGCCGTTGGTTCAGACCGAGTGGTCAGGGGCTTAGCGATGCCCGCGGCTTATCCGTTCCCCGTTGCCTCGGTCGAACACCGTGAAACGCATATCTCGCACGTCTTTTTGGCGGGCGATTTTGCGTACAAATTAAAAAAGCCCATCAAGACAGATTTCTTGGACTACAGCACGCTGTCGCTGCGCCACCACTTCTGTGATGAAGAACTTCGCTTGGACTGCCGCTATTCGGGTGACCTCTACATCGGTGTCGTACCGATCACCGACGAAGAGGGCGGCATACGAATCGAAGGCGATGGAGAACCAATCGAATATGCCGTCAAGATGCGGCGGTTCCCGGATGAAGCGTTGCTAAGCCATCGGGTCGACGCCGGCTTGCTGTCGATCGACGAAGTCCAGCAGTTAGCGATCACGATTGCACAATTTCATGCCCGCGCCAGGCATTGCTCGCCCGACCGTGCCAAGCGTGTCCCAAGCATGCTGCGGCGAAATATCCAAGAGATTCTCGAAACACTGAAAACCGGTGCGACGGATTCTGTTGTGTCGATACTCGATCAAATCGGCAGTTGGTCGGACGATTTCTTTTGCGAACATGAATCAGAGTTCCGCGTGCGGGTCGAGCAAGGTTTCATTCGCGAATGTCATGGCGATTTGCACTTGCAAAACATCGTTCACTTTGATGAAAAGCTGATCCCATTCGACGGCATCGAATTCAACGACGATTTTCGTTTCATTGATGTCCTTAACGACACGGCGTTCTTGGCGATGGACCTGGACGCACGCGGGCATCTTGATTTATCGCGCTCATTCATTAACTGCTATCTCGAACACACCGGCGATTATGAATCGTTGGTCGTCATGCGGTGGTATCTCGTGTACCGCGCGCTGATTCGCGCGATGGTGGCAAAAATGAAAGCCGCCCAGCACGAACAGGAACCGCATATCTATCGCGAATCGATCCAAGACAACTTGGATCACATCGATCTAGCGAGGCAATATACAAACGCCGCACATCCGACGCTGTACATCACGCACGGTCTAAGCGGCAGCGGAAAAACAACCCTCAGCGAAAACGTCGTGATGCGGTATGGAGCAATCCGACTGCGAAGCGACATCGAACGCAAACGCCACTTCGGCCTTTCGGCCGATGACGAAATTGACCAAGACTTAAAGCAACAGCTTTACAGCAAAGACGCAAACCAAGCGACATACGACCGCTTGCACAAACTCGCTCGCGGTCTGCTACGCAGTGGCTATCCGGTCATCGTCGACGCGACCTTCCTAAAGCAATCTGATCGGCAAACGTTTCAAAAACTTGCCAAATCCGAGGGCGTCCGCTTCGCCATTCTCGACTGCCACGCGGATGTGCCTACGCTGCGTCAGCGAATCACTGATCGAATCGCCAAGGGTAAAGACGCCTCCGATGCCGATCTGTCGGTTTTGCAGTTACAATTAGAATCGCAAGAAGTCCTGACGCCGGCTGAATGTGAGTCAGTGATCGATATCCCAGATCGGGCTACGAAAACTGACGGTCGATGATAGCCAGGCGGCACGTAGCGATTCATTCTCGCTCTTTTCCCCGCCCTCGGCTGATCACATCAGATGAAAACAGTCAAACGATGTTTGACACGGATGTCGCGAGTCTTCTTCGCTGGGCTCAAGCGTTTTGATCGGTGGTGCGGTCGATCGCCCATCGAATCGATGTCGATCGAACAACTTCGGCAACTGCAAGCCGATTCCAGCGAGCTCGAATCCGCCGGTTTTGTCATCGTGGATGTGCGTAGCCGTGCCGAACAGAACGTTTCGATGATTCCTGGCGCTTTCACTCGAGGCGCTTTCGAGCAAGAAATCGACAAGCATCGGCAGCAAACGGCCGTCGCTTACTGTACCGCCGGCGGCCGCAGCTATCTGTATGCTCGCAAGCTGGCCCAGAGCGGCATCCGTGCGTTCAATCTCAGCGACGGCATCGTCGGTTGGTGCCAGGCAGGATTGCCTCTTTGCACCAGCGACGGCGCATCGACACGACGTGTGCACCTCAATGACGCACCGTTTGAAATTCCGCACGACTACCAAGTCGTCTGAAGCGCGAACAAACTTTCCCCGCATGACACGCCGATGACGCGGGCTCGCCGATGACCAGCGTGCGATACAACCGTCGAATGTGCGATAGAGCACAATGTCGCCGACCGATCAATTCTGATCGCCTCACCTGACGCCAAAGCGTATCCGCCACCTTAAAAATTCGCCGGAAATCAAAAGGGCGAAACAAGCCCACGGATCCATACCTCGCCACCTCCCGATACTTTGCTATTGAGTGGGCTCTCACTGCAAACGAGACGATCTCGGCTGGTCCAGGGCGTCACAGGACGCGGAAGACACCGGAAGCGGCCCGGCCCGATCGCGAGGCCATCACCGATTTCTGTGCCACCGATTCGCGCGAGAATGGCTCGCCTTTTGCTTTCTTCCTCGGCATCCCGTCGTGGCTCTCTGCAACGTCAAGCAGGGCATCACGGTTCTTAGCCAACGCGATACGTTTTTGACTCACAAAGTTTGTCGCTCCATGCGCGGCCGGGGTCGCCCCTGCGAAGAGACCGAGGATTGCGGAAGCGACCACACTCATTTATCGTACTATTGCGATACTTCGATACTTTCACGGGGTTCAATCAATGCACCGAGCCTAAATCACGATCGGGAATGCACTCATTCGTATCGTTAAACGCATCCGCAAGCGCCCCGATTCTGCCCAGGAACAAAGCATATGGCCATCATGATCATCGGAGCGTTGATCATTGGATTAACGCTTGGCATGCTCGGCTCAGGAGGTTCGGCGATCACCGTACCGGTCCTGGTCTATTTGGTCGGTCACGGCACCAAGGAATCGATCGCCGAGTCGATGGCGATTGTTGGACTGATCTCGATCGTCGCCGCCGTCCCCTATGCAAGATCAAAGCAGATCGACTGGCGAAGTGTTTGGTATTTCGGAATTCCCGGCATGCTGGGAACGTTTGTGGGCGCTTGGCTTGGCGGCATTTCGTCAGAAGCATTACAACTGGCGGTCTTTGGGGGCGTGCTGCTGGTTGCCGCTGCATCGATGTTGCGCAAGTCGAGTGCCAAGCAACCATCGCAAGGTACCAACGAATCCCATGCGTCCCCGATTTGGAAAATCGCAACCGAAGGAACGGTCGTCGGGATCGTTACGGGTTTTGTGGGAGTCGGCGGGGGATTTTTGATCGTGCCCGCATTGGTGTTGCTCGGCAACCTGCCCATCCGATTGGCCATCGGTACAAGCCTGGTCATCATCGCGGCAAAATCGACGATCGGATTTGCAAAGTATGAACACTATCTGTTGTCACACCATTCCAGCGTTGACCTGCAAACGATTTTGGTCTTCGTCACGATCGGTATTCTTGGCAGCGTGATTGGCCGATCGATCAACGCGAGACTGAATCAGCACGTGCTGAAAAACGTCTTTGCGGCATTCCTGATCTTGTTGGGCGGATTCGTCATCGTCCGCGAAGGCAGCAAGGTTTTATCGCCGCCCAAAGCCGATGCAGTCGTCGTGCTGAAAGCCAACGAACTGTCGGACAACCAGCAAACCAACATGGCCAAACGTACCGCCGCGTGCAACATCCATGAAATCGGCGTGATCCGACACGTCACATCCGTCACACAAACTTGATCCATGTCTTACCGGAGAAAAAAAGATGAAATCAGTTCTATTCAGTTTTGTCGTCGGCATCACTCTATGCGGCTTGACCACGACCGTACTTGCCCAGGAAGGACGTGGCCCCGGAAATGGACCCGGACAGGGATTCGGTCAGGGCCAGGGGTTCGGTCAGGGACGGGGATTCGGCCCCGGAGATGGACATGGACCAAGACATGGCGGCGGTTTCGGGCGTGGCATGGGACCGGGCGCACAGCAAGCAAGCGAACATCAAGAAGGCGAACATGACGACCGGCATGACGACGACCACAGCGTCTTTCAGTTTCTATTGGCCAATCACACCAAGATCAAGCGAACCGTCACCGAACTGCCCAACGGTATCGAGACGCTGACACAATCGGAAGACCCTGAAGTCGCGGACATGATCAAGGAACACGTCCAGTGGATGGAGTACCGGATCAAGGAAACCCATCCGATTCGCATGAGAGACCCACTGTTTGCCGAGATCTTTAAGCACACCGACAAGATCAAGATGAAACATGAGGACACCGAAACGGGCGTCCGGGTAATCGAAACGTCCGAGGATCCCTACGTGGTCAAACTCATTCAAGCGCATGCCAAGACCGTATCCGGTTTTGTCGAACGTGGTTTTGCCGAAGCGATGAAGAATCACCCGGTTCCCGATCGTGAACGAAAACCGTACACGGCGGCGGTCCCCAAGATCCAGAACTACGGCAGCGTTGTTCGGCTAAGCGAAGCGGCAAAACAGCCAAGGCCCGGGACACAGATTTGTGTCGACATCACTCGCGGTAGCGATCCGGCCCAGCTGAATCCCGCCATCGAAAAGGTCGCCCGATACGTGAACATCTATCACGCCGCCGGCAAAGAACCCGCCGACGTGAATATCGCCGTTGTCTTTCACGGCGAGGCCACCCTTTCGATACTCAATGCCGATGCATACGCAAAAAAGTTTGGCACGGCGGACAATCCCAACTTTGATTGTCTGCATCAGCTACATGAATCGGGCGTCGCCATCTATGTCTGCGGCCAATCACTGATCAGCAAGGGCGCCAGCCCCGAAGATGTCGTGGTGTTCGCGGACACCGCGGTATCTGCGCTGACGGCCATCGTCAATTTACAAGCCGACGGTTACGCGTACGTGCCTCTGTTAAATTAGCCGATCGATGCGACGAACGATTTGACCATTCGTCGAGACTTTCCTCGCGTTCAACCCTGTCCATTGTTGCGACAGTGGACGTGATCTTGTTGTTCTTCATACGCTTAAACCATTTGGAACACGACGATGCAAGTCGAACGAGTTCAAAAGTTGCTGGCCATTGCCGGTCGTTTGGTGATGATCCTCGTCGGCCTCGGCGTGCTGGTCCTGACCATCGCTTGGCTTTCGGGAATGTTCCAGCAGAAAGTTCAGCCCGGATGGGATAGCCGAGCGTCGCAGCGATACGCCGGTCAACCGACCGATATCGTTCACGAAATCGATAAGTCGACCATCGAAGAAGCCGTCGGCACATTGAAGGCATCCAGCCGAACCGTCGTGTCGTCTAAATTGTTGGCCACCATCGCGCAGATCAACGTCACCGCGGGCGATCAAGTCGAACAAGGGCAAGAGTTGGTCGTGCTGGACAGCAAGGAGTATCAGTCACGATTGGATCAAGCCAAACGCGCTCTCGAAGCATCAACGGCCGATCGCCGACAGGCAGAGAAAGCGTTCCAACGTGCAAAGACATTGGAATCGCAAAACGCCATTTCGCGCTCCGAATACGACCAGGCTGAGCGAGACTTGCAAGTCGCGATCGCGAACGAATCTCGAGCACAACGGTCGATCGAAGAAGCCGAAGTCTTATTGTCCTATACGGTTATCAAGGCGGCAAAAAACGGTCGGATCGTCGACCGGTCCGCCGAGCCGGGCGACATGGCGCGGCCGGGTTATCCGATCCTCGTTTTATACGATGCCACTTCGCTGCGACTGGAAGCCCCCGTGATGGAACACCTGGCGGTGCACCTGAAAGTGGGAGATCGTCTTAGCGTTTATGTCGATGCGTTAAAACGTGAGTTCGAGGCGACGATCGATGAAATAGTCCCTCAGGCGGACGCGCCCAGTCGGTCGTTTCTAGTCAAAGCCAGTGTCCCCAAGTCGGACGAGCTTTATGAAGGCATGTTCGGACGGCTTAGAATTCCAGCCGGCGAACGTCGACATCTATGTCTCAACACCAACGCGTTAGTCGAGGTCGGTCAGTTGGAATTTGTCGACGTCGTTTTGCCTGACGGAAATATCGAACGCCGCTTGATCAAACTTGGACAACTCGGAATGCCGGGCAGAAAAGAAGTGCTCAGCGGCGTGGAAGCGGGCGAGCGAGTCGTTCTGCACGGCGCGTCGAACGCTGGAAAGGTTCGCAGCGATGACCAATGACATTGACAGCGCGGCGGCCGACACACCGCTGTTGACTCGTATCGTAGAAATATTCTTGCGCGGTGACGTCGCGATCATGCTGGTCGTCATTTCGTTGCTATTGGGAGCCGCAGCGCTTGTTCTGACGCCGCGCGAAGAAGAACCGCAAATCGTTGTTCCGATGGCGGACGTGTTCGCATCGGCACCGGGACTTTCGGCCAAAGAAATCGAGCGGCAAGTCACCGATCGACTAGAAAAACTTCTGTACCAAATCGATGGTGTCGAGTTTGTCTATTCCGTTTCAAAGCCGGGGCAGTGCGTCGTGACGGTGCGTTTTTTCGTCGGGGAGGACCGCGAGGACTCTCTGGTGAAAATCTATAACAAGATCAACTCCTCGGTCGACAAGATTCCTCCCGTGGTACGGTCCTGGGTCGTCAAGCCGATCGAAGTGGACGATGTGCCGATTGTGATCGCCACGCTGTGGTCGGATAAAACACAGCGTTATGGTGATCACGAACTGCGCCGTGTTGCGGAAGAAGTCCAACATCAGTTGCAAGCAATCCCCAATACCAACCGCGTCGAAGTGGTCGGCGGGCGCCCGCGCCGAATCTATGTGAATCTTGACGCGCAGCGTCTGGCCGCTCACCGAACGTCTCCGCTGCAAGTTGCCCAGGCCTTAAAGGTCAGCAACGTGACCGCAAGGAACGGAAGCTTTTCGCAGCAGAACGTTCAATTCAACGTTGAAACCGGAACATTCATTCGCGGCGTTGCCGATCTCGAAGAGATCGTCGTCAACGTGGCCGGCGGCCGCCCTGTTTACTTAAAAAATGTCGCCACGGTTATCGATGGCCCCGCCGAAGCAGAGAATTATAGTTGGATCGGATTCGGAACGGCCGACAAGGAACATGGCGACAAAACCAGTTTGTATCCCGCCGTTCATATCTCGGTGGCCAAACGCAAAGGCACCAACGCAGTTCGTGTCGCCAAAGCGGTCGAACACAAACTAGAGGATTTGCAGCAGTCGCATCTGCCGACCGGCATGAGTTTTCGCGTCACACGAGACTACGGCGAAACGGCCAACGAAAAAGTCAATGAGTTGATCGAAGGGCTCGTCATCGCCGTGCTAACGGTGGTGGGATTGATCGGGCTGACGATGGGATGGCGGCCGGCACTGGTGATCGCATTGGCGATTCCTGTTTGCTATAGCCTGACACTGTTCATCAACCTGATGGTGGGTTACTCGATCAATCGTGTCACCATGTTTGCGTTGATCTTGGCGCTGGGCCTGTTGGTGGACGACCCGATCACCGACGTCGAGAACATCGCGAGATATTTCACGATGAAAATTTTCCCGCCACGGCAGTCGGTGCTGCGGGCGGTTCAAGAAGTTCGTCCCGCGTTGATCCTGTCCACGCTTGCGATCATCGTCAGTTTTCTGCCGTTGGCTTTTATCACCGGCATGATGGGGCCTTATATGGCACCCATGGCGCTAAACGTGCCGCTGACGGTAACCGTTTCTACCATTGTGGCTTTCTTAATCACGCCCTGGTTGGCAATGGTGTCTTTGCGGCAAGTCAGTGGTGCAACCGAAGCGGACCAGCATCGCGAACAAACGGCCCAATCGTACGACATCACGACCCAACCGCTTTATCGCCTTTCACGCATGGTTTTGTCACCGATCCTGACAGGGCGATTTTACGCTTGGGCCGTCTTGATCGGAATCGCACTGCTGTTGGCAATCGCGATTGTTCCTGCTGTCATGCGCTGGGTACCTGTGAAAATGCTGCCCTATGACAACAAGAACGAATTCCAGGTCGTTGTCGACATGCCCGAAGGCACCACGCTTGAACGCACCGACGTTGTCTCGCGCAGGCTGGGTGCTTTCTTAGGCGGTTTGGCGGAGGTCAAAGATTATGAAATCTTTGTGGGAACGGCATCACCGATGGACTTCAACGGACTGGTGCGACATTACTTCCTACGCGAAGGGCCCAACGTGGCCGATATCCGTGTGAATCTGGTCGGCAAGGACCATCGGGTTCAACAGTCCCATGAAATCCTGCTACGCATTCGCGACCAGATCACTGAACTGGCCGAATCCATGAACGCCAACATCAAATTGGTCGAGGTCCCGCCTGGGCCTCCCGTCTTGGCGTCGATCACTGCAGAAGTGTACGGGCCGCCGGATGAGACGTATGCGCAACAAATCGAAGTCGCTCGCAAAGTGATGGGTCGGTTAGAACACGAACCCGGGGTGGTCGACTTGGACATCAGTGCCGAAGACGATCAAACAAGATTTGTTTTCGAAACGGACAAACCGAAAGCTGCGCTGTCTGGCATTTCGACACAAACGATTGCGGAAACGGTCGCCACGGTTCTTAGTGGAGACAAAGCAACCGTGCTGCATCTTCCCAGCGAAGTCGAACCGCTATGGATTGAGTTGAAACTGCCCCGGGCAAGTCGATCGGCGTTGGACGACTTAGAAGAAATCTATGTGCAGGGCCGGGACGGACAAATCGTGCAACTCGGCTCGCTTGGCCACTTTCGCGAAACCGCCGAAGACAAGTCGATCTATCACAAGAATCTTCGGCGAGTCGTTTACGTGTACGCGGACGTCGCCGGACGACCACCGGCCGACGCCATCGTCGATACCCAATGGGATCGCGTCGAAGCCGACGAACAAGATGTTATGGCTGAATCGGAACGAACGCCACAACCGCGACCTGCCCACCAACGATCCTGGCTGTCCCCCGGTGGCGAGGTTCCCTGGTCCGTGCCGGAGGGTTACTTCGTTCAGTGGGCCGGCGAAGGAGAATGGGATATCACGCTGGATGTGTTTCGCGATTTGGGATTGGCGTTTGGCGCGGCGCTGCTGGGCATCTTTATTGTGTTGATGTTCCAAACCGGATCACGCATCTTGCCGGTGCTGATCATGTCCGCGATTCCACTGACGATGATCGGGATCATGCCCGGTTTTTGGGGATTGAATATGATCATGAACCAACCCATCGGCGGACATCCCAATCCGGTCTTTATTACCGCTACGGCAATGATCGGCATGATCGCTTTGGCGGGCATCGTTGTCCGAAACTCGGTCGTCCTGATCGATTTCATTCACCTGGCACAGGACGAAGGCCATTCGCTGCGTGAGTCGATCATTCGATCCGTTGCCGTGCGAACACGCCCGATCTTGCTGACTGCCGGCACCACGTTGTTGGCGAACTGGGTCATCACGCTCGACCCCGTTTTTTCAGGCTTGGCCTGGGCAATCATTTTCGGAATCCTCACCTCGACTTTATTCACGCTGATTGTTATCCCAGCGGCATACTGGTTGCTCTATCGCGGTGCCGACGCACCTATCCAACAAATAAGTTAGGAACCTCTGATGATGGACTGGATCATGCAGCCGTGGCCTTGGTGGCTGTCGGGAATTTTGATCGGATTGACGGTACCGCTGCTGTACATCCTGGCAGGAAAAGCATTTGGAATTTCAACCAGTTTGCAGGAGGCGGGTGCGTTGTGCGCGCCGCATAGCAAGATGGAGTACCTCAGCAAGTTCGACCGCAAAGCCAATCTGTGGACGCTGGTGTTCGCCTTCGGAATCGCCATGGGGGCCTTTATCGCAACGCGGTTTCTGTCGACCGACCCCAAACCACTCCTGCCCGAATCTTTCGCAAGCATGACCGGTGCAATCAAACTGCTGGGCGGTGGATTCCTAATCGGTTTCGGAACCCGTTACGCCGGTGGATGCACTTCAGGACATTCGATCACTGGCATTTCCAATCTGAACTGGCCCAGCCTGCTGGCGACGATGTGCTTTTTTGCGGGCGGTCTGGCGGTAACTTGGGGACTAGGCAGTCTGATTTTCTAGAAACATTTCCGAAACGATGGAGGCTTCCACCGAAGGTCGCCTTCATCAAACCGTGACTTATCGTCTAGTGCCGGCGGCGACGACCAGAACCTGAACTCGCGCGGTGGCTAACCCACGGGGACAGCAAACAAGAGGCTAAACATGGAAACGACATCCGAACCAAACTCACCCGAATCTACCGATGCAAGCGACGCATCGAACTCATCGAACTCATCGCTCACGGTTAAAGCCTCACCATCGACGACCACGTACATCATGGTGCTGTTGATGGGTATCTATTTGGGCATTCTGTTTATCAAAAGCGAAGTGGCCGTTTGGCAACGTGTTCACGACATGTTTCTGTTTCGTGAAGCTCACATGTACTTGATCATCGGGACTGCAATCGTGGTCGCGATGATATCCATGTTGCTGATCAAACGGTTTTCGATTCGGTCGATCGATGGTAAACCGATCACTTATCAACCCAAGCCCTATCACACGGGCGTCATCATCGGCGGGATGTTGTTCGGTGCCGGCTGGGCAATCACCGGTGCGTGCCCCGGACCAATCTACGCACAAATCGGTGCCGGTCAATCGATGGCGATCTGTACTCTGTTGGGTGCGATGTTAGGCATGTTCGCCTATGCAGCACTGAAACCCAAACTTCCGCATTAGGACCGGCTCTCGGTGTGATCCGGAGGTTTTCATGCTTACGTGCACGCGAAACACCTAATGATTTGCCTCGCGAGACGACATCCAGCACTGAATCCACTTGAAGGTTTCAGCGATCAAAAAAATCGGTAGTGCCAGCGCAATGATCCTGAGCCAATCACCGATCGCCAGCGGGACGGTACGCAGTGCCGCTTGTAGAAACGGTACATAGACCGCGGCGACTTGCAGAGCTACCGTCAACGCGATCGCCATTAACACCCACGGATTGCTAAAGTATCCGACTTGCCGAAGGGGAGTTTGCAACGAGCGAAAGTTCAATACATTCGCTTTTTCGATCAACACGATGCACGTGAACGCGGCTGTTTGGGCAACGGCTACTTTCGCCGTGTCGCCGCTTGTCACGTAGTCATTAAAGAGCCAAATCGAGGCGAGCCCGATATAGATTCCAAACGCGGCGATCACGGCAAAGCCTTTGCCATCGATTACCGGTGCCGATGGACTTCGAGGGGGACGCTGCATCACCGATTTCTCCGCCGGTTCCAAGCCCAGCGCGACAGCGGTTGCGCCATCGGTGACCAAGTTCATCCAGAGGATTTGCACAGGTAAAAAAATCAGCGGCCCGCCAAGGATAATATTCACAAAAATCGCCACAACTTCGCCGGTGTTGGATGACAGCAGGTAACGCACAAACTTTTGGATATTGTCGTATTGCCGACGCCCTTCTTCGATTGCTCCGACGATGCTGCTGAAGTTGTCGTCAGTCAAGACGATGTCCGACGCCCCCTTGGCAACGTCGGTTCCTCGATTGCCCATCGCGATGCCAATATCGGCCTTTTTCAATGCCGGCGCGTCGTTGACCCCGTCACCGGTCATGGCAACGATCTCGCCATGTCCCTGCAGCGCGGTGACGATCCTCAATTTGTGTTCGGGCGTGGTACGCGCGAACAGCACATTGCTCTTCACCGTGTCGGACAACTGTTCATCCGACATCGTCATCAGTTCGCTGCCGGTGACAGCTCGATCCATGTTCAAGCCAATCTGATTTGCAATCGCCCCGGCCGTCTTTGGCGAATCGCCCGTGATCATCAACACCCGGATGCCAGCGGCATAAGCCATCTTGATAGCCTCGGGAACGGATGCTCGCGGCGGGTCCATCATGCCGACAATGCCCAGCAGTTCAAGCTGCTGTTCGATTGCATCCTCGTCCAGCGCGGAATCGTTCGGCAGGCTGCGTCTGGCGATGGCCAACGTTCTTAAGCCTTGTTCGGCCATTGACGTATAAGCTTGGTCAATGCGTTCACGGTCGGATTGACTCAGCTCGCGAGTCGTCTCGCCATCACGAATTGATGTGCAGCGCTGCAGGATGACTTCCGGCGCCCCTTTGACGAACGCCTGCAACGAATCGCGTCCGTGCTCGATCACGGTCATTCGTTTACGATCGGATGTGAACGAAAACTCCGCGACGCTGCCGGCTGCCGATGCGGGTTCGATCCAGGCTTTATATGCGCTGACGACAAGAGCTTGCTCGGTCGGTTCACCGTGGCCATGCCATCCGGTTTGATCATGTACAAGTCGGGCGTGATTACACCGCATTCCGGCCTGTAACAATGCGATCAAGTCAGCGCGTTTGTGATAGTCAACTCGCTGGCCATCGGATTCGAAATGACCGGCCGGATCATAGCCGACGCCGGTGACTTGCACTGGCCCCGCAGCCATCCAAATCTCGCGCACGGTCATTTCATTCTGCGTCAATGTTCCCGTTTTGTCGGTGCAGATCACGGTTGCAGAGCCGAGACCTTCTGCGGCGCGTAAACGGCGCAGCAATGCTTTGCGGCGCACCATTTCTCGCACGCCCAGTGCCAATGTCAGCGTCACGACGGCAGGCAAGCCTTCTGGGACAACGGCGACGGCAAGCGAAACCCCCGTCAGGAACATTTCCAACAGTGGTCTTCCCATCCACCAACCGGCAGCGGCAATCAACACCGACACGGCAACCGCGATCAACCCCAGTTGCTTACCGAGTACGGCAAGTTTGCGTTGCAGCGGCGTCGCTTCCCGATCGATTGATTCGGTCAGTGTCGCGATGCGACCAAATTCAGTCGCCTTGCCGACTTGCACCACCACGCCCAGGCCGCGTCCCGCCGTGGTCGCTGTTCCCATCCAGGCCATGGACGATCGTTCCGCCAGCGGCGTGTTTGTTTCAACCGGCTTGGTGTCTTTCTTGACCGATACCGATTCGCCGGTCAGTGCCGATTCATCAATCGCAAGATTCAATGTCTCAACCAGGCGGACATCCGCGGGAATCCGGCTGCCCGTTTCGATCCTGACCAGATCACCGGGAACCAGCATTGTCGCATCGATTGTTTTTTCGACGCCATCACGGATCACTTGGCAAGTCGGCTGTAACAGGTTACGTAGAGCTGCCAGCGCGCGTTCGGCTTTCCACTCCTGAAAAAATCCGAGCACACCATTGACCAAGATGATCGCGAGGATCGTGGCGGCATCGGTCCATTCCCCCACCGCAACCGAGACGCCTGCGGCAATGAACAGGATCAGAATCAAAACATCCCGAAACTGACGGGCCAACACCTGCAACCAACTGGAACGCTTTAAAGTTCCCAATTGATTCGGTCCGCTGGACTGCCGGCGACGATCAGCTTCTTGCGTGGTGATCCCAGACAGACTATCCGTCTGCAACCGCTTGATCACATCCCCCACCGAAGCGACATGCCACTTGCAAACCTCGTCCATCCCCCCTGGCTTTACATTGCTCGATTCAAGCACCGACGGCATCGACAATTCCCTCTCCGCGAATGGCTGCGACCTCTTCGGTCAAGTCAATACCGACGGGACACCAGGTGATGCAGCGACCGCATCCGGTGCATCCCGATGTTTCGAACTGATCATGCCAAGTCGCCAATTTGTGAGTCAACCACTGGCGATATCGACTGCGAATGTCGTTTCGGACCGTTCCACCAGCGGTATAACTAAAATCCAAATCGAAACACGAGTCCCATTGCCGCACACGCGTCACATCGGTCTGATCCAGATCACTCACTTCATCCACCGACGAGCAAAAGCAAGTCGGGCAAACCATCGTACAGTTGGTACAGGAAAGACAGCGCGAGGCAACATCTTGCCATTGAGCGTGCTCGAGATTATTTAGCAGCAGTTCACGTACGCCTTCGGTATCGAAGTTCTTGCTAATCGCGTTCCTTGCGTTTTCGAGTTCGATCTTTGCTGATTCGGTTTGCGATGAATCCGCAGCGGACAGACGGAGTTCGTCCACCAAGGACTGCCCGGCAGGACTTCCCACTTGCACATAGAAACCGGCATCGCTTTCGGTCAACGCCAAATCGAACCCGGACGAACAGGCCGGCCCGGTGTCCATCGACGTACAAAAACACGTGGGGGCCGCCGTTGAACACTGCACCGCAATGATCAGCACCGCTTGCCGACGTTCGGCGTAGACCGGATCAACAAATTCATCGTCCAAGAACACTCGATCCTGAATTGCAATGGCGGCCAAATCGCACGCCCGCACGCCTAGCAAAGCTCGCCGGGGCGCAGGTTCGATCTTTGAAACAAACGTCCAGCCTTTGTCGGTCAGTGTTGCACCGGACAAGGTTTGCTTGGCGGGAAACAGATACTTTTTCCACGAGTCCGGACTTGAATTAAAGAAGAACTGACGGTCACCTCCCTTTTCTTCGATGCGGTAAGTCGCTGGCGACTGGCGGTCGGTCCATCCGGCGGGCAATTGGCTGGCACTGGTGATCGGATCATAGACGATCGCAGAATCACGAATCGTCGGTCCGATGACTTCGAAATCCCGACGCTGCAAGCTTTCGATCAACGTTTGCAATTTGGGCCGAGGCATCCACCACGCGTCCGACGCGTTGCTGTCGATCATCGCCCGACTCCTGGGGGATTCTGAAACAGGTCCAATAATTGCAAACGTGTTGCGATCAAACGTTTGGATAACAACTTGGCCACCGTGTACATCACTTTGTAACCGATGTCATGGTTTTCTTCACAAAGATTCAGCAAAGCGCCTGCATCGAACGCAATCAGAGTCGTGGGTTCCGTGGTGGTCGCCGTGGCTGTCATCCTTCCGTCGCCCAGCAGGGCGGACCAAGCCAACAAATCGCCGGGCCCAACCGTTAGCAACGATGTCGCCCCCGATCGCGCTCCGGACATCTCCAACCGAACCCTACCCTGTTCGATCCAGTAAAGTCGCGAATGTATCTCACCTTCGCGAAAGAGAATTTGTTGTTCGGGCCACGCAAACAAATCAGCCAAATCGGCTAATTGCTCGGCCGATGAAGGTGACAAGTCCGCAGGTAAGCCAATCGTTTTCAGTTTTTCTTTGCTCATGATCGTGACCTCTTCCGTTGGCCTGTTGCTGCAAGACGTCGATCCACGCCAGGAATCGAATGCATTTGCACCGCTTTGTGTTGCTCTGAGCCAAAATCTTTTCCCCGAGACAATCCGCACCGATGCTCCTCGCGTCCATCCGTGCAGGCTCCGCTTCGGTCAACCGGTACTGGGCATCATGGCACAAATGCTCTCCGATTCCTGTTCTTCGTGTTGCTCAAGCAGATCAACGAACCATTCAACCTGATCGATTGCGGCTTGCCACGAATCAAACGGAGGTGCCAGCCGATTCATGTCTTCGATCAGCGCGTCGATTTTTTCCAGCAACTGGACATGGTCTCGCGCGGCTTGTCGCTGAATCGCTTCGATTTCGGGACTCGGCTTCGGATAGATTTCGGAAAGTTGATAGGTCAACTCGTTCTCGTGATCGAAATGCTGCTTGAGATACGAACGCAACTGCGACAACCTCGATGCTGATTCCTCGAAGCGATTCTCATTTGATGCAGCCGAGGTCTCCATCATCCACTGGCGGATCAAATCAAGTTGGCGTTCGAGCTCGCGGTCCTCTTGTTTCCAAATATCGAACACCTCGCGAGCAGTCTTGACGGATGGTTTCGTTGACATCGCTTGCTCCGGACATTGCGAGACTTGTGACACGAAGAACTCTTGCAGTTGGGTTCGAAACGCAAATGAGGTGCCAACGACAGTCGAAAGTCTGCAGCCCGCCCAACACCTGACGACCATGCGAATCGAATCCGCGAATCCCCTGCACTGCCCTGCCCCGCCGGCTTTCGGACAAGCGTCACGCTTGGAACAGCTTGTGCACGTTGCAGTAATCGCAACTCGTGATTGGCCACGCCAATTGCGAGTGTGCGTCACGGCACAGCAACGTGCTCGGCTGCACGAATGGAGAGTACGTTGTCGCTCGATGGCGCGTACACGGTGCCGCGATTTCAGCAAAACTTTACCGAAGGATTCTCTGATGCGTGTTTTCGCGATACTTGTCTTGGTGTTTTCGTTTTCGTCCGCGACGAATGCTCAGGCCCCCACGAAACATGACGCCCAGCCGCCTGCCGCCGGCACGACCGTGTCCGCAGATCAAACCCAGGACGAGCCAACCAGTTTTTGGATGCAAAAGAAAATGGACCATGCGCAAGAGATTTTGCGTGGTCTTGCGTCAGCCGATTTCGCCACGATCGGTGACGCGGCGCGGCATCTGGGAAGATTGAACAAGGTCGAAGGTTTCATTCGTAAGCGAAACCCCGAATACCGTGCACAAGTACAAACGTTTCAGCGGGTTTGCAACGAAATGATTCGACAAGCGGATAACCGAAATTTGCCGGGCGTAACGCTGGCATTTAATCAATTGACGATCAGTTGTGTCAATTGTCACCAAACGCTGCGGACACCCGAGATTATCGGGTCCGCCGTCCAAAAAACCGACACGACGAAAGCGAGCGAACAATGACCAACACCGCCGTGACCGAATCGCCGGTTCGAGACTGGATGTCGGCACCGTTACGCACCGCGAACCAAGAATCCACGGTGCGAGACGTTCTAGAGATCATGAAGCAGGAAAATGTCTCGTCCACTCCGGTGATCGACCCGCAAGGACAAGTCATCGGCATCGTAACGCTGGGCGATCTTGCGCGCACGGTACTTTCGACAGACAAGCTTCTCGAAAGCAATTACCCCCATTACGACGATTGCATGTGGGCCATCGACCTGATTCAACAGCGATTGGGAAGCGACAAGGTGACATCGCTAATGAGCGAAAACGTTCGCACGATTCACCCGGACCAATCGATGCGAGCAGCGGCAAGGCTGATGACCGAATCAAAAATCAGCCATTTGGCCGTCGCGACCGATCACGAACCGCTGGGCATGTTGTCCGCGGACGATTTTGTGCGATTTACTGCAGCGATGGTGGACTAGGCCGTTCGCCATCATTCGATGTCCGGCCGCCGCCCCACGGCGATGTGCCAACGGCAGCAAAGTGCACATACGACCGTGCGTCACCACACATAGGGAATCAAACGAGACACGCGTTCTTGGTATTCGATGTAACCTGGAAAGCGTTTCGCCATTTCGCGTTCTTCGAAAGACAATTTTGCGACCAGCACACCGACCAGCGTGAACCATGCGATCAGCCGCCACCCGGTGAATCCTAACGGCAACAATGCGGCCGTGAACCAAAGCAATCCGGTGTACATCGGGTGCCGTACAATGGCGTACGGCCCCGAAGTGATCAAACGTGTCGTTTCCACTGGCGACGGATGGACGCGTATTTGACGCAGTCCCATCGTCAGCCAAGCCCAAACCGCGAGTCCGACCCCGGGCATGCCGCATAACCACGCCGTCCACGAATCTGCAGACCAGGGCGCGGACAGCACAAGTAACGCTGCCAGGGCGAACTGAGCGATGACAAGGAACCATAAAACCATGGAAGTCATTCTCGGCAAGTTGATCGCAAAGTAGGGAGGCGTGAATGGACCGAACGGACAGCGTTGGTGCGAATCCGATCCGCTGGCAAATTTGTACCGGATCGTGACAGCGCGATCGCGTTTGATCGAGATTGCCGCCCCTAGAGTATGTGATCGGTACATCGTTTGCTTGATTAATTGTTCTGATACTCGCATGGAAACGGCTTCCGATTCGAAAGCTTTTTCTTGCTTGCATCCGACCACTCCTCCGTGCTTATCCGATTCGTTCGTCCGATTCGGCCAACCAACTCGATACAGCGGGATTCGTCATGTCCTCTGATTTAACCACCCACTACCTGGGGCTGGAATTAAAGTCACCAATCATCGTGGGCTCGTGTCCGCTGACGATCGAACCAGAACTGGTACGTCAGTTGATTGACGCCGGTGCCGGTGCAGTCGTATTGCCGTCGGTGCTGGAAGAACAAATCGTTTACGCACGGATGAAATACGATGATCCGCTCGCAGCGATTGAGAAAAGTGGATACCAGCCGCAACACGACAAATACAACGGTGGCGTTGAAAACTACTTGCGAACCATTCGGCACTTGAAAGCCAATTACCCGGTTCCCATCTTTGGCAGCATCAATGGTGGCATCTCAGGCGACTGGATCCACTACACCAAAGAAATCGAAGACAGCGGCGCGGACGGCTTAGAGATCAATTGGCAACCTGTCGTTGCGACACCCGAGCAGACCGCCGATCAGGTCGAAGAACAGTTGTGTGAGATCGTTCGGCGTACTCGCGACTTGATCAACATTCCGATCGCCGTCAAATTGAACCAGCAATTCACAAACCTGTCGTCGATCGCCCACAAGTTGCAAAACGCCGGCGCTGACGGTTTGGTGCTGTTCACACACATGCCACATTGGGATGTTTGTATCGAACGAATGCACTGGACGATTCGTTGGGAACTATCACCGGTCGACTCGATCGGACGAATCTTGGAAGGCATCGTACGGACGCGAACGGGCGGATTGGACTTATCCATCGCCGCCAGCGGAGGCGTTCGTTCGTCCGAAGACGCAATCAAGTCGATGATCGCCGGCGCCGATGCAGCAATGGTGACTTCCGAGATCTATCGCGAAGGCCCTAACGCCGTGCACAGAATCGTCGAAGGCATTCGATGGTACTTGGACACCAGCCCTTTCCGATCTTTGCAAGAATTGAAAAGTGCGAGGCCGTCGGTTGATTTCACCTCTGAACGTCGCATGCGACTGGAATATGTCGATCCGCTGACACGTTCGGATCACTATATCGATCCGACGCCGGTGCCTGTTCGCGAAGTCGGCGATGCGTACGGCCACAAATACTGATGCACGCACCGCGAAGCAAGTTGCTATGGCAGCTTGCTTGTCTTGGGGACGTTTGTGTCGGGTGCTCTAACTCTTGACAACAACAAGATGCCGACCACGAACAAAGGCAGCAAACCGAAAATCGCCAGTCGCGAACTTCCAGTGACTGCCACGATTGCCCCAAACAAGAAAGTGCCGATAAAGCTGGTCGCCTTGCCCGACAAATTAAAGAACCCGAAATATTCGGCGCTTTGATGCTCGGGGGTCATCACCGCCATCAAAGATCGACTGACCGACTGAGTCCCACCCAACACAAATGCGATCACAGCCGCCATCAACCAGAACCCTCGTTTGTCCGATACCAGCAGCGCGGCGCATAGCACGACGATCCAAATGATCAGTGTGACCATCAGCGTCGGTTTCATGCCCAGGACGTCAGCGCATTTACCAATCCCAACGGCACCGGGCAACGCCAACAACTGAATCATCAGTATGACGGCCATCAATTCGGACTCGGGAAACGACAGTTCGTGCAGTGCGAATGTCGACGCCTGGCTGATGATGGTTTGGATGCCGTCATTGTAAAAGAGAAAGCTGAGCAAGAACCAAGCGAGCGCCGGATGGGCCGGCAGCGAACGGAACGTCCGCATCGCCGAAGCGATCGCCGATCTCGCAGTGAACATTACCCCCGTAGTCGATTTAACGGTGGTCGATCCAACGGTGGTCGATCCCTCTGTGGCCGATTCTCCTATGAATAATGGCTCTTTCACCGGTAACCCGTTCGCCGCTCTGGATTGGCGTGGCCGATCGCGCAGCATGACAATCGCAGGCAAAGAAAAGATGCCCCACCACAATCCCATCATCATCAACGAACACCGCAACCGTCCGGACATTGTTTCCAGCCCGAATGTTTCGCCGAAATGCAGAATCGCCATCGCAATCGCCAATGCGATTCCACCGCCGACATATCCCAATCCGTAGCCCCACGCCGATACGGTGTTCATCTCTTTCTCGTCGACGATCTCTGGCAAAAAACCGTTGTAGAATCCCAACGATAATTCCAGCATCAGATTCGCAAAGACAAACAGTATCACCACCAACACGTACATGCTTGGCGGAACGGCGGCCAACAAAATCGATGCCGCCGATCCGCTCAACGCGGTGGCACCTAACCAGACGCGTTTGCTTCCGCGGGCGTCGGCGATCGCGCCGACGATGGGCGACAGAATCGCGCCCAAAAGCATCGACAGTGAGATGCTCCATGCCCAAAGGACGGCGCCCGTTGATCCCCACTGCGCGACGGGAAAGACGACGCGTTGAATATAGGCAACACAGACAGTGATCACCAACGTCGTATAGGCACTGTTGGCCCAGTCGTATGACGCCCAACAAAACACATCGCGCCTGAAAATCGGGTGCGTCACAACTGACCAGACCTACCACCGGCCAGGCTAACCGATGCACGCAGCGATCTCATCGAGAATCTTCCTTTCCGGCTCGCTGATCTTGTTACGTCCCAGCCTGGTTCCCGCGGCGGTTGCCACGGCAGTCGCTTGATTGAGAATCACGGTCGACAACATTTTCGCGGTCGCCGGCGACAAGCTATCGTCGATGGCTCGTGCGTACTCCACCCACAAGTCCCACAACGAATCGGGCGGTCGCTTTGCCATCCATTCTTCGACCAAGTGCAGCGCGGTCGGCTGATTTTCGAGTCCTCGTTTCAGTGACGCGTGGATCACCGCCTGTCGTTCTTTTGGCGTCACTTTGCCATCGGCCCAGGCGACCCACACCAGTGGTACCAGCGCCAATGCGGCGATCGTGGATGCCTCAAAATTCGCTTCGACCAAATGGTCCAACAAATCGTCGTCGGTGAAACCCGTTAACGCAGCCAAGGTTTCTCTTGTGGTCTCACGTTGCACCTGTTGACGGATCTTGGCGCGCAGTTCTTCATCGACGCGATGGAAAAACTCGTCCTCCAGTGCTTTACCGCGTTTGTGCAGTGCATCAGTCTCGAACATGCCGACCTCTCTTGGATTGATAGTAAGAATCTTGAAAACAAAGTGATATGAAACAACGCAGAATTCCCTTGCTAGACCAACCCTCGCAGCGACATTCCCACAAAATAGGCCAGAGCGGCCGCCGATCCCCCAAGTGCGAGAGTTTCCAAGCCGGACCCGATCCAAGATTGATTGACAAACCGCGACTTCACGGCGCCGACAAAAAAGAAAGCGAATCCGGTCAGCACACAACTGACCAAATAGGTCCGATCGATTAGCCCCGGCGTTGCCGTGTTGATGAGGAAGGGGCACAAGGGAATAAAGCCGATCAAGAGAAACGCAAACATCGTGGCCGATGCCGCGCGCAGCGGTGAACGTTCGGTCAAGCTGAGTCCTATTTCGTCCGTCAGCATTGTGTCGATCCAACGTTGCTTGTCGGATGTAATGATCTCGACGGCTCGTTCTAAATCACTGCCGCCGAATCCTTTTGCCGCGTAAATCTGACGTATTTCTTCTCGTTCACCTTCGGGGTAACCGTCGATTTCCCGCGATTCGCGCTCACGTGCTTTGGCTTGCAGTTGCTTTTCCACGCGAGTTCCCAAATAGTTACTCGCGGCCATACTGAAACCGTCACCGACCAAGTTCGCCAGACCAAGCACGATCACAATACTGGATGAAAGCTCGGCGCCAGCGACCCCCGAGACAACCGCAAATGTCGTCACCGTTCCATCGATGGCGCCGTAGATAAAGTCCGGCAAATAGTCCGGCCGGTGCCCCTCACTAAGTCTTTGACGAATCTTGCGAGCGGAATGCTCGGCCGCCAAATGCTCACGCCCAAACATGTCGCCCGATTCGGCACCCTGCTTTCGTTTCAGCATTAGATGACGGCCCACGTGCGTGCGGCCTTCGGCTTCGAATGTTCATCAGTCGCACTTTCCGTCGCGGCACTTTCCTTGACGGCTTGGCGAACGTGCTTGTCTCGCACAATCATGACGCTGCATTGTGCATGTCGCAGGACGTAACGTGATGTACTGCCTAAAAAAACTCGAGTCAGCGTTCCACTGTCGCTTTCGCCGGTCATGATCAGATCGCATCCGTGTTGTTCTGCATAGTTGATCAACCCTTCACCCACGTGCTCGGCATTGACCAGATGCGTTTCGGTGTTCAAACCCATGTCTTGCAGAGTGGTCTCCAGTTTCAAAATGTGAGCCTGAGCTTCCTTGACAAAGCCATCCCAATAATTCGAAGCCTTCTGCCGAATATCCTCGCGATAGAACGTTGGAAGCTGCAAAATGCGAACGAGATGGACTTCGACATCAGCAGGCAGCATCAAACCGCGCAACCAATCAATCATGCGTTCATCATCGGCGCGTCCCGACAGGGCCACCACAATCCTGCCAAGCTTGGGCTGGACGCTTGCATCGTGCGGCGGACGAACGACGAGAGTCGTGGTATCACTGTGCGTTGCGACGTAATCCGACACACTGCCCAATAAAACTCGCTGCAATGCGGAGTGACCGACCGCGCCGAGAACCACCAAATCCGCATCGGTCTGCTGGGCAACGGAGAGCAATTCGGTCGATGGCGGCCCGACGGGAACATGAGTTTGTACCGACTGGAACGGGCTGCTCAGGTGGGCAAACGATTCTTCCAATCGCGATCGGGCCGCATCGCATTCCTCGGTCAAAAAAATGCCCAAGTCCGTTGGCAATCCCAGCGTTCCGGAATCGACCACCACCGGAGGTGAAACCGCACAGACGACGTCCAAATCAATCGGCTTGCGGAACGGCATCGAAAGCAAGTATTCCGCTGCGGCCTTGGAATACTGCGACGAATCATGGGCTAGCAGGACACGCATGACTGGCTCCGACGAAAGATGTAACGAGCTGAATAGTTCCCACGCAAACTTGGTTCCACCATTGAGAACGCAAACCGAATGCCATTGAGCTTCCATGGCAATCGGACGATCCTTTCCTCTTAAAAACGTGCGAAAACGCACAAAGCGAGCCATGGGTGTGCGTTTGTGTCCCTATCGCGAGATCAGGACACAGACGTTGGCATGTCGCAAGACATGACGCGATGTGCTGCCCAAAAGAATCCGTTCCAACGCCGTTTCTTGCTGGTCGCCGACAATGATCAAGTCGCAGCGTTCGCTTTGGGCGTGATCGACCAGTGCCCGCCCGGCATGATCAAATTCCAGCAAGCGGGAAATCGTCTCGAACCCCAACGCTTGGAATCGGTGTTCGTGTTTCGCGATGAGTTTGGCGGCAACCGACCGAGCCTCCTGCCAATAGGCGGACGCTTTGGTCAGTACGTCTTGTTGCTGAAAGTTGACAACCTCCATGACATGCACCAGTTCAATCTGAGTGGTCACGGGCAAACCGAGTCGTTCGATCCAGGCTGTCAATCGATCGTCGGTCACATTGTTACTGATGGCGATCATGACTCGCCGAGGAGGCGATCGGACCTCGGATGACTCTTGCCCCGGGGCTTGGCTGGCATCCGCAGCAGCCTCGGCGGGCGGGCGGTACACGAGAGTTGAACAATCCGCATGCGTCGCGACGTAGTCGGAAACACTGCCCAGCAGAACCCGGGCGATGGCTGAATGCCCGACGGCCCCCAACAAGACGAGATCAGATGACATTTCCTTGGACAAACGGACGATCTCACGGCCAGCCGAACCCAGCGAGACATGGGTCTGGACCGATCGAAAATCATCTCGAATCGAATGCGCTAATTTGTCGAGTCGCGCCTGCAACAGCTCTATTTCTTGCTGCATAAATTCGGGCGATTCGACGGCCATTCCCATCCCACCCACGTCATAACTCGGCATCACGGCAGAGACGGAGACAAGAGAAATATCCACAGCGTCACTGCATGGCATCGCTTTGAGATAGTCCAACGCGGCGGCACCGTGGACGGAATGATCGATTGCGGCGAGTACTTTCATCAGTTCCCTTTATGAACTCGATTAGATCCAAATGAATTGCAAACGATCCACGCGACGGCGGCAACCAGGCGATTCGAATTTGACGCCCACATCCGTGATCAGGCCCATCTACGTAAACAGGCAGTGTGCTTTCAAAGTACAGAGTGATCCTAAGTGGACGCGTCGAACCTGCAGGCGGCAATGCCAAAGCGTACGACTTGCCGCACCGGACGGGGTTGAACGCGGCTCGGGTTGAACGCGGCTCGCGTTGACCGCGCCGGCACGAAATATGCAAGGAAAAACCACCCAAGAAAACATTCAAAAGATGTGCACTGCGAAAACGCGGTGAAGTCAAAACGCCGAATGACATTTTTAACCAGAGAGAGAGGCAGATCGATGAGCCGCAATAAATGGGTAGACGCACCGCACGAAAAGGTCTTCTTGGCCGTGATTGTTGCGATCGTTTTGTTCTCGATTCTATTCTTCGCTAAGCAGGTCGCTGGGCTATAACCAAGCTGTCACCAACGCGCTCGGAAGAGCCGGTGCTCAGGTTCTGACAAAGCGTGTGTCTCGGTGAGCCGCCTTAGGGTCACGCCGGGGAATACGCTGAATATTCGATCGCTCATAATCGTTCATACACGTCGGCCCGCAAGCGACGCCTTCCCAATCGTTCTCGCTCCTCAAGATAGGGCGTTTTCGTCGTCCGCACCCAATGACTTATGAAGACTTGTTGAGCGGAAGGTACAAACCGTTAAACGGTTTCCACGGCAGCGCCCTGTTCCCAGCGTTCGAGCAAACGATATAGCTTGCGGCGATGGATTCCCAACTTTCTGGCCGCCTTCGCCTTGTTTCCGTTCTGCTTGTCTAGCACTTCCAAGACGTGAGCTTTGACGAGGTCATCGACTTTCACATCTTGGGATCCAAGCATTGGTCGCGTCCGCGCGAACGCCGCTGCATCGGAGTCGCGTGACTCGTGGGTTGCCGCGCCGCCGGCTGCTTCGAACGGAACTGTCGTGCCATGTGCAATTTCAACGGGCAGATCATCCAGCGTGATGTCGTGGTGATCGGCCAGAATCGTTGCACGGTCAATGACGTTGATCAGTTGACGCACGTTGCCGGGCCATGGGTACGCGATCAACGCAGCTCTGGCATCCGATTCGACCGTCCAATCTTTCGGCAACAAATGGGTGATCAACAGATCGACATCGCCGTCGCGATCACGCAGCGGAGGAAGCGTCAACGAGAGCACATTGATTCGGTAAAACAGGTCTTCCCGGAAATTCCCCTCTTGCACTTCCGAGGAAAGATCACGATTCGTTGCAGCAATGATACGGACATTCACCTTACGTTGACGATGGCAACCTATTCGGCGTAGCGATCCGTCCTCGAGCACCCGCAGCAGCTTCGGCTGAAGCGAAAGCGGCAATTCACCAATCTCGTCAATGAACAACGTGCCGCCGTCGGCGATTTCGAACAGCCCAGGTTTTTCCGCCGAGGCACCGGTGAACGAACCTTTTTGGTGACCGAACAATTCACTTTCGACCAACTGTTCGGGCAACGCCGCGCAATTGATGGTGACGAAGGGCTTGTCGGCGCGCTGACTCAGTTCCTGTATCGAGCGGGCGACGACTTCTTTGCCCGTGCCGCTTTCGCCTTCTAAGAGCACCGGCTTGTTTGTCGGAGCGACCTTTTCGATCATCCGCTTGACATCTTTCATGATCGCGGATTCGCCGATCAATTTTTGCTTTGGCTTGGTGCGAGAGATGACAGCCTTGAGCTGGCTGTTCTCTTTGCGTAGCAATCCTCGAGCCCGTGCCAACAGGCAATGGTGCTCAAGGTCGCCGAGTGAACACGGCTTTGTTAAATAATCGCAAGCGCCCATCTTCATCGCCGAGACGGCCGTCTCGATACTGCCTTGCCCGGTGAGAAAGACGACTTCAATCCCGAGCTTTGACTCTTGCACGCGCTGCATCAATTCCAATCCGGTCATGCCAGGCATGTCCATATCGAATACCGCGACGTCAAACGCCTCGCTTTCTAACAAAGACATGGCTTCGGCACCGCTGCTCGCGTCGCAAACCTCGTGTCCCTTTCTCTGCATGTACTTGGCGCAGCTTTGACGAAAATCATCTTCGTCGTCGACTAGAAGCAAACGGAGAGGAACATCGGTCATGATGAACACCAAAGCAAAAAAGTAATACGGATCGGCCGGAGCCGACGAACGCACCCAACATCAGCGAACAGCGTTCCAAAGGTCTTTCCACCCATGAATCACGCTATCGAGGCCTAAAAACTGTGCGTATCGTCTCACGAATCGTGCATTATGGCACGAAATGACGTTAAGCGAGGGAGAAAGGGCTGACTGCGATCGGGATAGCCGAAACCGAGAAACTGGCCTGCGGACCCGATCCAAGCGCTCAGTTAGCGTGCAAATGCATGGTCGCCTTGGCGTCGACCGGCAGTTTCACGACGACCATGGCTCCCCCATTTTCATGATTGATCGCTTGAATCATTCCGTTATGTGCCTCGACGACACGGCGACAAATCGCCAGCCCCAGACCGGATCCTCGCAGTTTGGTGGTGAAGAACGGCTCAAAAATTTGGCCCAGTGAATCCGTGGCGAACCCGGGACCATGATCACGCACGGTTATTCGCACGCCTTCTCGATCACGTATCGGCTCTGGCACGCAAGCAACATGGATGTGGACCGCGTCATCGCATGCGTCGATCGCGTTGGAAAAAATTTGCTTGAAAACCATTTTCATCTTTTCTTTGTCCGCTTGTACCACATCAGCGGGAGGGAATGCGGAAGCAATTTCAAGCCGATGTGATGCCGGTACGCGTAGCCGATCGACTGTGTCGGCAGACGCGCTTTGCATCGACCGAATCTCGCCTGCGGTTTGGATCTGATCTGCGGCCCGAATCCGATCCAGTGATTTGGCCTTGTCAAGTGAATGACTCTCACACGACGTTGGGATCGAAACATCTTCATTCGGCAGCCGAACGAAACCACCCTGGACCGCGACTCGATTCTCCGCGGGTTCGGCTCGATCGGCTGTGCGATTGGATTGGTGATCCGGCGACTCATCAATCAGATCCGACGGATTCGGCGCCGCGTCGTTTTGCGAGCCAGCGACTTCGGGCCAAGTGGTCTGCCGCGATGTGAGTCCTTGATTGTCGACATCCGCAATCAGTTCTTCAAACGCGATCTGACAGAGGCTTAACAAACTGATCGGTTGCGGTGTGATCGCGACCGGTTCGGCGTAACGCCGGACCTCGTCATAGTTCTTCAGTAAATCGCTCAACGAGTCGCGAATTTGCTGAGTCAGAATCATTTGCTCTGGATTTTCGTTGAAGTCCAGTTCCAGCAGATCCAGACACGCCATGGCACGTTGCAGGGCGTTGCGACTTTCATGAGCCAGCCCGCTGATCATGCTCTTGATGGCGAACATCCGTTCTGTTTTGACGTATTCTTCGTTGACGAGTCTGTCATCAGCTGGCATCAGATGGGCCAACCATAAGGATTCATCGGGCGCGTCGATCGCATGCTCGCAAACGCTGACAAAGATATCGGGCCCGTTCTTGGGTCGAGCGATCAAAATCTGTTCTTCGCCCCGTTCTGCCACGGGCTCGGGGGTGCGGGCGCGTGACATCAAACGCACAGACTGGGCTACGTCGTCACAGCTTGGTGTGCCGGGCAAGATCATCGTCACCGGCTGACCGACCAGTTCTTCGCGAGAGTAACCCACCATCGCGCACAGCCTTTCGTTGGCAAAAAGCACATTCCGCATACGATCAAGAACCACGACCGCCAAAGGAGATATCTCCAACATGCGTTTCGCCAGCGGTGCTTCCGCCAATGCCCGCAGGTTTCTATTCATCCAAATTGCCTTTGCTGTTACGGTTTGTCACGAGCAACAAGAGCAAGCGGGATGCCAAGGTCACCAACTTCTTTTCGACGTTTCCGTCGATTTCGGCACAGGGTTCGCATTTTGATGAACAAAACGATCACGCCTCATTGATCGCCTACCGCCCCCTCCCCGATTTCAAACGAGCAAGCAAAGTGGAAACCCCCTCCGCCACTGCGAATGATCGTGCCCTCAGCGACATGGCATCCGCATCTTTCTCTCACTCTGCCTTTGTCACATCCGCAAATGCATCGCCCGCGTTAAGTGAACATTCGTGCCTGACGAACCAGCAACGCTCTTGCCAAAATGAAGGTCATCGCAACTTTGAACGACAAGATCAGGGCTGCGAAAAATTGGAACAGTTTCAGTCGGCCCTCGCCAACAGCGGGCATCACGAATTAACGCGTGTCCGCGTCATCCTTGATGACGACGCACTGCGTCTGTGTGGTCAGGTATCCAGTTATTTCATGAAGCAAGTTGCGCAAGAGACCGTTCGACCATTGGCGATCGGTCTGCGGATCGAAAATCAAGTTCGAGTGACAGGTTAGATGCACTCAACGCAGTGGATTAAGCGTTTCTTTTTCGACTTTTCGTATTCGAAGCCGGACATCATCTCATGCGTGTTCTCGTACTCTTCGCCACTGAAGAAGGTCAAACAGAAAAGATTGCCCAACGCATCGCGGAAAATTTAATAACGCGTGGGTACCCGACGGATCTTCACAACATCGCGAACCAGACCGTTTCGCCGGTTGCGCTGGATGCCTATGACGCGGTCGTCGTCGGATCACCCATGCACTACTCGCACTATGACGCGCCGCTGGCTGAGTATCTGAAGCAGTACAAGAGCGATCTGCGAGAAATCCCTTCCGCATTCTTCTCCGTCAGCCTGGGAATTCTGAGCAAAGAAGAGTCGGAACGAGCGAAGATTGAACAGCTCACCGATACCTACTTGGAACGCGTCGGCTGGATGCCAGAAATAAAATGGCAGTTTGCCGGTGCCTTGTCCTACTCGAAATATGGATGGCTCAAACGCCACATGATGCACTGGATCGCGAAGAAGAGCGGTTCTGATACGGATATGCGGCACGACTATGAGTTCACGGATTGGCCCAAAGTCGACGAGTTCGTTGAGGCCTTTGCGGATTTCATCGAAAGTTGCAAAGAACCGCAAGAGGCCCATACGCGGCGATCCATCTATGCGCAACCGAAAAGACGGTATTCACTGAAACATCGGCAAGCCGCAAACGGGTGAGACCATGGGTAACAATCCCACGATCAGGCGGTATGATGAATCGACCGGTAATCGCAGCACGCCTGCCGGCGTCTGCAGCCGATCAAATTGCCATCCCGTTCATGCAGAGCCGTCGCTTGATGGTCCATCCGTTTCCTGTCCTTATCATCGAAGATGACGCCGATACGCGTTCAAATTTATGTGACATTCTGGAATTGGACGGGCATCAGGTGTTCGCGGTATCGTCGTTCCAGGAATCGGAGTCGGTCGCTCGGTCAAATCAGATCGGGCTGGTCATCACAGACCGACGATTGCCCGAGGGCATGATCGAGGAATTCTTGCCTCAGGTCCAAGCAAATTCGCCCGGCGCAGAAGTCGTCGTCGTGACCGGATTTGCGGATATGCAAAGCACGATTGCCGCGATCCGTCTCGGCGTCACCGATTACGTCATCAAACCCATCATTCCCGAACACATCCGCGGGATTGTCAATCGTCTGGCCGAGCAAGATCGCCTGCAAGCCGCCTTGGCCGAGGAACATCAATTCGCTGATGAGGTACTCCGCACCGCCGAAGCGATCATTCTGGTACTTGACCCAAACGGCAACGTCATTCGATTCAATCCCTACTTCGAACAAATGACCGGCTGGAAACTTGATCAGCTTGTTGGCAAGAACTGGTTCGAAATCTGCATCCCCGAGGACGATCGAGATCGTATCCGCAATATCTTTGTCGCCACCGCCCACGATATTCATACTCGTGGAGTCGTCAACGACGTGCGAGGCAAAGACGGCGTCGTTCATAAGATCCGGTGGTCTAACACGACGCTGAAAAAAGTCGACGGTTCCATTTACGCCGTCCTGGCCGTGGGGGTGGATGTCAGCGACCTGGCCGACGCCCAGTCGCGTGCTTTGCGCGCCGAACGCTTGGCTGCGATTGGCCAAACCATGACCGCTTTGGCGCATGAAAGTCGCAACGCATTGCAGCGGATCAAAGCGGCTGCGGATGTCTTAGCGCTCGAAGTCGACGGCAACAAAGATGCCCAAGATGACTTACAAGCGATCCAGCGAGCCAGTGGCGATTTGCAAAAACTGTTAGAAGAAGTGAGATCGTTCGCCGCCCCGATCCAGATCCACGCCGTATCGACGGACTTGGTCAAAGTCTGGCAACGTGTGTGGAATGACATTGCGCCGAGCCGGGACGGACGCGACGTCGAATTGGTGGAGACAGCCGATCCGAGCGAAACAACAATCGATGTCGATTCGCTTCGCATGGAACAAGTTTTTCGCAACCTGTTCGAAAATTCCTTGGCCGCATGTAGCGACCCCGTCCGCATCGAGGTCGAATTTCGGATCAAACCTCATTTCGTCGAACTCGTATGCAGCGACAACGGCCCGGGATTGAACGACGAACAGAAGCAAAAGATGTTCGAGCCATTCTTTACGACAAAGGCCACGGGCACCGGTCTGGGAATGTCGATTTGCCAACGCATCATCGAGGCTCACGCCGGTTCGATCCACATCGATCCGTCGGACGAAGGTGCAAGATTCGTGATTCGGTTACCTCGTAAGAACGCCCGAGATTCCGTTTCGGCTTGATCCTAAATTTTCCGGCAGCGAAGACAATATGCATCGACAAGATCAAGTTCTACTGGCCGCGATTCTGCGGACCGCCGTCGACGCGATCATCGTGATCGACGATCGTGGAATCATCAAAACCATTAACCCGGCAACCATCAAACTGTTTGGTTTTTCGGAAGACGAAATGCTGGGCCAGAATGTCAAGATGCTGATGCCCCAGCCTTATCGCGAGGAACACGACGGCTACCTGCAAAATTACCAAAAGACGGGACGCGCCAAGATCATCGGAATCGGGCGAGAGGTGACCGGTAAACGAAAAGACGGAACGACGTTTCCGATGCACTTGGCTGTTAGCGAGATGCCACTTGGAAACGACAAGTTGTTCGCGGGGATCGTCCGCGACATCAGCGATCTCAAGGCCGCCCAGCAACAATTGACCGAGATCAACGAACAACTCGAACAGCGCGTGCAAGACCGAACGGCAGAACTACGCAACGCACAAGCCGAATTACTCAAGGCGGAAAAACTGGCAACCCTCGGCCAAGTCTCTGGCGGGATTGCCCATGAAATCCGCAATCCGTTGAACGCGGTTCGCACGTCGGCATATTACTTGCGACACGCAAAGAACCCGTCGGCCGAGAAAACCGCCGAACATCTCGATCGGATCGAGCGCCAAGTATCGCTGATCGATAACGTCATCTCAGCACTTGTCGATGTGGCGCGATTGCCCGACCCCAAGGCGACACCCTGTGATGTTCACCAACTCTTGCAGGACGTCACCAAATCGGTTTCTCTGCCTGATCACGTAACACTTCAAAACGAAACGGCAAGTGGCCTGCCCGCGGTCATGATTGACCCAAATCAAATCGCGATCGTGTTTCGAAATTTGATCCGCAATGCGCGAGACGCCATGTCCGATGGTGGCGTCATTCGCATGACGGCTGCGCTGAATAATCACGAAGTGAAGATCGAAGTGATTGACAACGGTGTGGGTATCGACAAAAAAGATTTACAGCGGATCACGGAGCCTCTCTTTTCGACCAAGGCTCGAGGCATGGGGCTAGGCTTGGCGATTTCATCAGCGATCATCGACAAGAACCGCGGACGTCTGGAAGTGGAAAGCGAATTGGGTGTCGGGACTACCTGCATCGTGCACCTGCCCACACACAAAGAGACTTAATCGCTCAAACGGATACTGAAACGGAAATGCTGAGCTACGTCGGCGATCAAAGCACTACGTCGGCGCTTCAATTGTCGTGTGAGCGCCGATGTGAGTTGCCTCGCTGGCTATATTCGCCTGTGGACCAAGGCCAGCTTGTGGCCGTCACGGACGCGAAACTGATTTCAAGACAAGCGATCCCGTCTTTTTTGACCTGTGTGAGAGTGAGTTGGGGACCATGATCAATCACGCTGCACGAGTCCTTGTCGTCGATGACGACAAGGATATCCGTACCAACATCACCGACATCCTCTGCGACCTGGGCTATGACGCGGTCATGGCTAAGGACGGTGCATCGGCGCTACAACACGTCCGCCAGCAAAATTTCGAAGTCGCGCTCTTGGATTACAAGATGCCCGGCATGGATGGCGCAACACTTTATGAAGAAATCAAAAAGCTGCGTCCGTCGATCGCCGCGATCATGGTCACGGCCTATGCCGGCAGCGACGGCGCCAAACGCGCATCCGATGCCGGCACTTGGGACATCCTTCGCAAACCGGTCGACATTCGCGAATTGCTCGACAAGGTCGAACAGGCAACACAATCGCCACTCGTGCTGATTGTCGATGACGACGAATCCTTTTGCGGTGCGCTCTGGGACATTCTGAACAAACAGCGTTATCGTGTTGGGATCGCGTGCACGGAAGCCGAAGGCATCCAAACGGTCACAGAACTAGGTTGCCAGATCGTCTTGATCGATCTGAAACTTGGCAGCGGCGACGGGCGACGCGTGATTGAGCAGATTTGCGAAAAGTCGTTACCAGCGCGAGCCATCATTATCAGCGGTCACCCGACCGAAGCCGACGATGTAATGAAGCAACTGGGATCTCACAATGTTGAGGCGGTCTGCGCGAAACCGATCGATATCGACCGGTTGCTTGAATTGATCGCCAAGATCGTCGAATAAAATTGATAACGCCCGCGATTCAAAAGAACCGCGGGCGAAATCCATGCTGACTATTTCGCTGCAACTTTGATACGTTTCGACTTCGCCGACTCTTCTTTGGGCAAGGTGACTTCCAGAACGCCGTTCTTATAAGTCGCATCAATTCGGTCCGCCTCGATCCCGCTGGGGACCGTCAAGCTGCGATACAAACGACCGTAGTGTGCCTGACTTCCGTTTCCCTTTTTCGCTTCTTCGCGATGCTCCGCCTGAATAATCAGGCGATTCCCTGATAGCTGTACATCGAATTCGTCAGGTTCAAATCCGGGTGCTTCGGCGCGCACCGAAACAGCGTCTTCGCCGTCGCGGACTTCGCAGCCCCACCCGATCGAACGCTCGCTGTCGCCATCAACGTCAAAGAGCCTGCCGAGCAGTTGGTCAAAATTACCTCGAAAGCGAGCAACATCGTCGCTCGTGTCCGTGGTCGTCATGTCGGTGTCGTTGGCATGTCGCCAAGGGATTAAATTCTTAAACATGTTTGGTCTCTTGATTGTTTAGGGTTCGGTGAAACGATGGATCATGCGATAGGCATTGGTCTGTCGATCCTTGTCATGTCATCGACGATGGGCATGGCAACGTACCTATTTGCCAGTTTCATGTTCCAAGACTCAGAAATCGTTTCAAGAATCAGTCGTCACCCACCGAGCATTCCTCATCGGACTCGGTGGTCTTCAACACTTGATCGTTATTGTCTTTTGATCAGTTGCTTGCTTTCACCGCGATACGTCTGGGTTTGGCGGCTTCGACCTTTGGCAAGTGAATGACCAAAACCCCGTTGTCGATTTCGGCGGAAATCTTTTTGGGATCGATCGATTCGCCGATCACGAAACTGCGGTGATAGTTACCGACGCCATATTCTTGGCGTGCCAGCTTGATGTTCTCGTGGCGTTGCGGCACTTTGCCATGAATCATCAGTTGCTCATTTTCATAACGGATGTCCAACTGATTTTCTTCTACTCCAGGCATGTCGCCATACAATGTCAACTCCGAATCCGTTTCAAAGATGTCGAAACGGGGCTGATAGATGGGCGCTTCGCTGGTTGGCTCGGCGGTCGTTTCCGCCTGCCTCGCTTTTGTCAGGTTACTTTCGGTCATGACTCGTTCTCCGTGAATGATATTCGGTTGAATGGGGATTTGCGTCTCTGCACACAGACACTCGCTTGCTTTCGACCTTGCGGTTATCCAGCAGAAACGGTGATGCGTTTCGGTTTCGCTTCTTCCTTTTTTGCCAAACGAACCGTCAACACGCCTGCTTTGTATTCAGCAGTGGTCTGATCGGCGTCGACGCCAGTGGGCAGAGCGATCACGCGTGAAAAACGTCCGAACGCCCGTTCACCACGTTGCCGAATCGCGGTATCGTCCTGCGGCGACTTGCGCTCACCTTGGATTGTCAACTGATCTTCGTCGCTAACGAAGAGTTCGATCTGGTCAAGTTTCATTCCGGGAATCTCCGACTCGACATACAAATAGTCATCGTCTTCCCACAAGTTGACTGGCGGATAAGCACGCGCAGGGGCTAACGGACCGCCTAGTCGAACGCCAAAAACGCGATCCATCTCGTTCTGCAAACGATTCAATTCGCTCGCGATAGGAAAGTCGAATCTCATCATCATTTCCTCTTGTCATGGGATACGTTTGTGAGAGCCAGTGGCTCCGTTTTGAAAACCGATTTTGCAAGCGCCGTACCAATCGTGATTTCGTTCAATTTTTGAGAAAAGACCGCTGAAAATGCACTCCAACGCACACGATCGATGCGCAGCAACGCACAGCATCAATTCAAGTTCGACTCGCTCCCCCATCCGCCCGATTCAGCCGCGAGTTTGCGCTAGAATGCGCGGCATGGTTTTTGCCGCTAGGTGAGCCACTGCCACTTTTTCGTCACTTGATTCGCGGCTGCTGGTGGCACCTGTACATGCGGCGTCGCTAGCTGACAAACGTGTTACGTTTGGCCAGTCGTGGTGACCGGTCCGTAAATCCAGCTTGCACATGCTCCACACCCATTCGCCGCCTTCCCAAACTTGCAATTTTTTCATCATCGCCAAACCATCGGTCCCCAATGTCTAGCCATTCACTCGCCAGCGCAGAACCTCAAAACACCGAAAGTCAGATCGAGCTGCCAATCACCGGCATGACATGCATGGGTTGTGCGCGGTCGATTGAACTGGCGCTCAATAGCGTGCCGGGCGTGGTCGATTCCAATGTCAATTTCGCCGGACAAAGTGTTTCCGCGAAATATGATCCCCGCCAAACCTCGCCCGACGAAATTGCCGATGCCATCCGAGAGGCGGGCTATGGCGTGGTCGAACAATCGTCGGGTCAGACGATGGCCGATGCGACCGAAAAGGCTGAAAAAAACGAAAATCAAAAACGTATGCGGCTGCTGGGATTAAGCCTTGTTCTTACGGTCCCGTTATTCATCCTCAGCATGGGTCGCGACTTCGGATTGTGGGGCGAGTGGGCTCATGCGGACTGGGTCAATGTATTGATGCTGGTCCTTGCGACACCGGTGCAGTTTCTCGCGGGGCGAGAGTTTTACATCGCATCCTATCAGTCATTGAAGATGCGATTTGCCAATATGGATGTGCTGGTCGCGATGAGCACGTCGACGGCGTACCTGTACAGTGTCTGGGTGACGATTGCGGTTGCCTTGGGCGTGACTCGCTGGGGCGAGCACGTTTACTTCGAGACATCGGCGACCATCATCACGCTGATCCTTGCGGGTCGCCTAATCGAGTCGCGTGCCAAGTCACGAACCAGCGGCGCGATTCGAAATCTGATGAACATGCAAGCCAAAACGGCTCGCGTCATTCGGGATTCGAAACCGCAGGACATCCCGATCGAAGAAGTTATTGTCGGCGACGAAGTCATGGTTCGCCCCGGTGAACGGATCCCCGTTGACGGCGAAGTGATTTCGGGTGAATCCGCCGTCGATGAAAGCATGGTGACCGGTGAGAGTCTGCCGGTGGAAAAATCGGTCGGCATGAACGTCGTCGGCGCCACCATGAACCACGACGGAATGCTCATCGTCCGTGCAAGCCACCAAAGCGGCGATTCGATGCTTGCGAAAATTGTCAAACGCGTGCAAGAAGCTCAAGCGACCAAGGCACCGATCGCGCAACTAGCCGATCGTATCTCGCATGTCTTCGTACCAATCGTCATGATCGTGGCGATCATGGCATTCTGCGTTTGGTATTTCGTGCTCGGCGATCTGACGCAAGGCATCCTGAGAATGATTTCAGTACTGATCATCTCGTGTCCGTGCGCGATGGGACTCGCAACACCGCTGGCGGTAATGGTTGGCATGGGGCGTGGAGCCGAAAACGGGATCCTGTTCAAGTCGAGTGACGCGCTGCAGCGCGCCCGTGATGTCACCCACGTCCTGCTGGACAAAACAGGAACCATTTCGCAAGGCAAGTTGGTGGTCACCGACGTCGTGACGTCCGAGGATTGGTCTCGCGAGCGCCTGCTTAGCATTGCCGCGGCAGTCGAAAGCGGTAGCGAACATCCGATCGCCCTGGCGATCATCAACGCCGCGGGCCTGACATCGGAAAACCTGCCAGCGACAGAAAATTTCCGCGGGACACCCGGGCGAGGTGTCTCTGCCGTCATTGACGGCGACACCGTTGACGCGGGAAACCAAACGTGGTTGCAGTCGAAATCGATCGACGCAGTAGCGGAATTTGCAGATCGCGCGGGCAAGCTGCAACAGCAAGCCAACACCGTCGTGTGGGTCGCCGTGAATCAAAAAGTGGTGGGTCTGATCGCCATCGCCGACACAATCAAGCCCAGCTCTCACGAAGCGATTAAGAGTTTGACAGCTAGCGGAATGCACGTCGCGATGGTCACCGGCGACAACGCGCACACCGCATCGGCTATCGCCGGCCGCGTCGGCATTCAAGACGTTTTTGCCGAGACGCTGCCAGATGAGAAATCCGACCGCGTGGCCTCGCTGCAAGAGCAAGGAAACGTCGTCGCGATGGTGGGCGATGGAATCAATGATGCTCCCGCGTTGGCTCAGGCCGACGTCGGAATCGCAATCGGCACGGGTACCGACATCGCCATCGAATCGGCAGACATCACGTTGCTCGGTGGTGATCTGCGCGGTGTCTCGCGAGCGCTAAATCTGTCCGCCGCGACGATGCGAAACATCAAACAGAACCTGTTTTGGGCATTTGCCTACAACGTTCTGTTGATTCCCGTGGCCGCAGGCGTCTTGGCTGGCTTTTCCAGCTTGCCACTGATGCTGCGCGAACTGCATCCGATCATGGCCGCCCTCGCAATGGTACTTTCGGATTTCGTGATCGTTGCCAACGCCCTGCGGCTGCGTCACGTTGGCATCTAAGGCTCGCGACCATCTGTTTTCGAACCAGCTCTCCCCTACCCTGCCCTCTGGCCACGGTACACTTAACAGTGTGGGTGCGCAAAAGTGTGCTTCGGTGGCACAGCCCCAGAGGAATAAATCCTAGACTGTGACAAGTGGCACGTCTCGATCGTTCGCACCACTGTGATTGCGGTTGGTACAAGAGCTGCATTTGGTGACCTAAACGCAGTGCTGCGCCAAGATCGCCCCAGTGACCCTGCATGTGGGAACCGAAACAACCGCAATGTCGACCGACCGAAACAGCCGTCCTGCGCAGGCGATCGATCCATGGGCAATCAGTCCCGCCGTGCTGACGGATATACAAGAGGAAACGACGGGCGTTCGCACCTACCATTTTTCGATACAGTCGGCGCAGTCTCAAACTCTTGAAACGGCCAAGCCTGGCCAGTTCAACATGGTTTACGCACCAGGCGTGGGTGAGGCCGCACTTTCGATAAGCGGCGACGTCACGCGCGATGACGAAGTTGTTCACACGATTCGAGACGTCGGCAATGTGACCGGCGAACTGGCGAAATTGACCATCGGCGCGACCGTCGGAATCCGTGGCCCGTTTGGATCGGCTTGGCCGATCGACCAATGTGTGGGCGATGACATTGTCTTGGTAGGCGGAGGGATTGGGTTACCCCCGCTGCGTCCGGTGATCTATGAATTGATTCGCCGTCGCCACCAATTCGGGTCGATGTATCTCTTGGTCGGATCGAGAAGCCCCTCGGACCTGCTGTATGACCATGAGTACTCGCGTTGGCAAGAGGCTGGCATCGACGTCGAATCCACCGTCGATCGCGCCGAATTGGATTGGTCGGGCAACATCGGCGTAGTGACCCAATTGATGGATCGCTTGAATTTGAATCGCCCCACAGAAACAACACTGATGACATGTGGCCCCGAGGTCATGATGATGTATGCCATTCAGACGGCGATCTCAAAAGGCCTGAGCCGTGATCACATCTGGCTATCGTTGGAACGGAATATGAACTGCGCGGTCGGAACGTGCGGGCATTGTCAGTTCGGACCAAACTTTCTTTGCAAAGATGGCCCGGTGCTACGTTTTGACCGAATCGAAAGATATCTCGAGGTCGCGGATCTATGAACGCTCTGCCAACGGCACAAAAAAAACGGATGGCCGTGTTCAAGTTCGCATCATGTGATGGATGCCAACTGTCGCTGCTGAATTGCGAAGACGAGTTACTCGCTCTCGCCGATCAGGTCGAGATTCTGCACTTCCTGGAACTGACGAGTCGCGTGCAACCGGGACCTTTCGATTTGACACTCGTTGAAGGCTCAATCTCGACCAATAAGGACATCGAACGGATCCGCGAAATCCGCCGCCAATCTCGCGTGCTTGTCACGATCGGAGCCTGCGCAACGTCCGGTGGCATTCAGTCCTTGCGCAATTGGGCCGACCACGACGAATACCTGCAATGCGTTTACGCCCGACCCGAATACATCGATTCGCTCGCCACCAGCACCGCGATCAGTCAGCACGTCAAGGTGGATTTTGAACTGCGTGGTTGCCCGGTGAACAACCAACAACTCTTGCAAGTGATCATCGCCTTTTTACACGAACGTCGGCCGTCGATTCCGTCGCACAGTGTATGTCTGGACTGCAAGCGTCGCGGCGTGGTTTGCATTGCGATCACGCAAGGTAAGCCCTGCCTGGGACCGGTCACCCAATCCGGATGCGGTGCAATCTGCCCGGCGTACGATCGCGCGTGTTATGGTTGTTTTGGCCCGGCGGCGCAGGCAAACCCAAGACCGTTGTCGCAACATTACACAAGCCATGGCGTTACCAAACGTGAGATGATTCACCAGCTGAGAAATATGAACGCCGCGTCAGAAGTCTTTCAAATCGAAAGTGATCGGCTGGAAACCAAAACGGGATCGAAGCCACCCAAATAGCATGTCGAAAACACGCAAAATCACGGTCAACGCTTTGACGCGTGTCGAGGGCGAGGGTTCGCTGCATGTGCGCGTCGACGGTGATGTCGTCGAGGATGTTCGACTGAATATCTATGAACCGCCCCGATTCTTTGAAGCTTTTCTTCGTGACCGTTCGATCGAAGAAGTCCCAGACATCACCGCCCGCATCTGCGGCATCTGTCCGGTCGCGTACCAAATGACGTCCGTGCACGCGATGGAGTCGGCGCTGGGCATTGCTGTCACGCCGGAGGTGCGTCAGTTGCGGCGATTGCTTTACTGCGGCGAATGGATCGAAAGCCATGCGTTACACATCTTTATGCTGAACGCGCCAGACTTTTTTGACTGTGACAGCGGCATCGAACTCGCGAAAATGTTTCCTGATCATGTCCAAGCGGGACTGCAGATCAAACAAGCGGGCAATTCAATCCTGGAAATCCTTGGCGGTCGAGCGATCCATCCCGTCAATGTTCGCATTGGTGGTTTTCACCGCATGCCGTCGTGCAGCGAACTGAACACATTGCTTTCCCCTTTACAATCCGCGCTCGATGCGGCCGTCAAAGCAGCGGATTGGATTGAACAGTTCGAGTTTCCAACGCTCGAGATTGCATGCGAACTGGTCGCCGTTCGGCATCCCGAGGAATACGCAATGAACGAAGGCGTGATTGCGTCCAATCGCTATCCGTCGATCCATGCGGCCGAGTATGAACGGCATTTCTTGGAAGACCAAGTCGCACACAGCACCGCCCTTCATTCGTCACGTCGCGAGCACGATACGCCTTATTTCGTTGGACCGTTGGCCCGGCTTACGCTGAATCGCAACCGACTGTTTCCCACGGCGCGCTCGGTGGCTGACCGAACGTATCCCATCGCCGAGGTTCACAACCGTTTCCGTTCGATCCAGGCAAGGATCATCGAAGTCATTCATTCGCTCGAAGAAGCGATCGCGATCATTAGGGCGTACCAATTCTCGGCGAATCCATCGATGCCTTACCAACCGAAATCCGGTTGGGGTTGTGCGGTGACAGAGGCCCCGCGCGGCCTGATCTACCACGCATACGAAATCACCGACGATGGCTTGGTTAAAGCATCCAAAATTGTCCCGCCGACTTCTCAAAATCAGCGACAAATAGAAACCGATCTTCACAATCTATTGCCACCACTACTGCAAGACGATGACCAAACGATTGCGATGCAGTGCGAAAAACTGATTCGCTGTTATGACCCGTGCATCAGTTGCTCGACGCATTTTCTGACGTTGAACCTGGATCGCCGATGAATGCCGTTTCAACAGCAGACAATCCTGCAGACGTAGTCGAAATCGTGCTCGGCCTGGGAAGCAACAACGGAGACGATCGTTTCGGATGGTCCGTTGTGGACGAATTGATGCGCGGCAAGACAACCGCAACGCTGTGCAAACTTGCGCATCCGATCGATGTGTTGCCATGGCTGGGTCAAGCAACTCGCGTGCATCTGGTCGATGCCGTCGTGGGACTTTCGTCTGACACCGCGTTCATGTGCCTCGAATTTTCGAATCCGGATCACCGCAGTCGTCTCAGAAATCTCCGTTGCCGCGGGACGCATGACTTGGGCGTCTATGCCTCGTTGATGATGGCGCAAACACTGGGAATGCCCACTCATCACGTCTTGCTTTGGATGGGACCGGCAAGCGAATTTCAACCGCTCGGTGAAATGTCCGAAACAACTCGCGCATCGGTTCGCCAGACGGCCGCGCAGCTATCCGCTCTCTTTGATTCGCCCGCTTTTTAAATCGTCCCTAGAGAATTGCTGGTCTTGGCAATGGCTTGCATCTAACCAACGTAGATTAGATAGAAGAAGAATAACGACACCGCAATCACCGCGACGGCATCAGGCTCAAGAGTCCACCATCTTTTTTCAACGCGGTACAGCATACCCATCGCCGCGATCGCGGTCGCGCAAATGATTCCGATCGCGGCAACAGCATGAACGTTACCTAAAGTCGAAAATAATGGTGCCGGTGAAACGAGATCAACCGCGAACAAGATCAACAAGTTGAACGCGTTGCTGCCAAGAATATTCCCGATCGCCATATCATCGGCATCCATGCGCGATGCCTCGAACGTTGTCACAATCTCGGGCAGTGATGTTACCAGTGCGAGGAAAACCGCGCCAAAAAATGTTCCGCTAAGCCCCAGCAAGACAGAGAGTTCCGTCGAACTGCGGGCCAACGGCGATGCCAGCGCAAAGATGCCTGCCGTCGCCAACAGATAGGGGAACAGATGACGCGAAACGGCCGGTTTTTCTTCGTCATCGGGCACAAACAGCGGATCGGGTTCTGCTGCATCAACCATTCGGCTGACCTTGCGGTCAAGAAAGACGAGCCGAAACGCCGCAAAGTAAGTGATCACGATAATCACACTCGCGATATGCACCCGGCCGATCGACGGCGCGTTGGGCACCAACACGGCCGCCGCGACAACCCCGGCCATGAGGATCGATGCTAGTCCGGACAATCCATGCGCCGCAGCTTTTCCCGACAACATCGTGCCTCGGCTTCGACGCGAGAGATCGATCGCAGCCAAGATCAAAATGTTCATCAGACAACTGCCCAGCAGACTGCCGGCCGCCATATCCAGCGCCCCCGTCCGTGCGACTTGGCAACTGATGACTAGCTCTGGCAAGCTGGTTGCCGCGGCAAGTAATAAGAATCCCGTGATCGAATGCTCGAGCCGCAGCGCATCGCCCAATCGATCCGACGAACGGGCCAACAAGACACCAACTAAACTGACCACGACCGCAAGTATCGTGAACCACAGAATCGTCATCGATCATCCAATGCTGGTCAAAGCACCCGCTATTTGCGAAGCACCAACACTGGACAATGTGCAAATCGGACGACGCGTTCGGCCACCGATCCCAACAGAACATGCTTGACAAAACCGTAGCCGTGCGAAGGCATGATGATCAGATCCGCGTCACATTTTTCTGCGAAGTTTGTGATTTCGTGCCCGGAGTCTCCGACCACGACGTGAATGGTGGTTGCCGCATACTTTGCATCAGAAAGCTTTTTTCGGATGCTGTTCTTGGCACATTCGATACGACTTTCATCGGTGATGGTGCCGTACAAATTGCCGACTTCCATGGCCGGCAAAATCGACAACACGTGAATGATCTCGACCGCCCCATCCTTGTCGACGATCTCGAGCGCTTTATCGACCGCTTCGTACGACAGGTCACTAAAATCAACCGGCACAACGATTCGTTTCGCTTCAATTCCTGACATCATCAGATCTCCTGGTTCGTGTCGCTGGCGATCAATCACTCAGCGGTGTCTCGTCAATGCATCACTGCTGCGAACGATTGCAAAGCAAGGGCCGAATGCAATTCCTGGTCGTTTATGACACTGTTTTCGCCAAAAACGTGCCACACGGATCACCGCCCGATCGCGGCGCGACGATTCGCACAAAAACCGCAACTCAAGCGACCGCAATCGTACCAACGCACCGAGACGCAGCGAATACTCGCGTCTGAGAGAGGTTGCCCTGAGAAACGGTCGCTCGGGGGTTGTGCCTCTTCTGTCCCCCGCACGGCTTGGTCGTCTTAGGCGCATGATTTGCGAACAAGCGTACGATTGGCATTCCGAACCGTTCGGGACAAAACCGATGAAACACAGCAAAGATGCCGATTGATGGATTTCGATGTTCGAAAAACCGCTGACGCCGAACACGCCCAGCAAGCCGATCAGGTGCTGCAAGCCGATCAGGTGCTGCAAGCTGATCAGGTGGAACCAGTCGCAAAGGCGAAGCGAATGCTGCAAGCTTGCGGCGAGATTCGACCATCCACGAATGCCGATTCGACGAGAGCACCTTTAGCATCGAGCGACGGCGTGCTTGCGGCGCAACTGGAACGCGTCATTGTCCTGTTGCCTCTCGCTGCGATGCACGCCGGCGATGACATCGAACATGTCCATCAATTGCGAATCGCGACACGTCAGGCGCTCGCGGCGCTGGATGCGTTTGGCGACTTGGGTCCGTCACGGGCGTCCGCCAAGCTGAGAAAGAGCTTGAAACGAATCCGCTCGGCCGCCGGCGGTGCCCGTGATTTGGACGTCATCCTGCTGCGAATGCAAACCAATCACGGTGGAAAATCAGAGAAAGTTGTCCGCAGGTTGCAGCGTGAGCGAACACGCGTACAAATTCCTTTGGTCAAAATCTACAAGCGTCTCCGCCATCAAGACCGATTACACAAACAGATTCATCGATGTCTGCAATCCATCCAGTCGCAATCGGCGCAAGACCGCTCGACCTGGGCGATGCAGCGACTTAGCCGAACGATCAATGCGTTCTTTGATTCTGTGCCGGGTAAGCACGCCGCACCTGATGAATTACACCGCTTTCGAGTGAAAGCGAAACAAGTTCGATACGCTTTAGAACTGTTTGACCGTGATGAAATTGGCGATGTGCCGAATTTGCTTGGTCCAGTTGTGCAAGAGATTCAATCGTTGTTGGGCAAGATGAACGACCACGTCGTCGCCGCAAAGCTGTTTCGAAAACTGGGCCGGGAAACGAAAGGCAAAGCAGTCGCTAAACAATTCAAAGTGTTAAGCCGGAAAGAAAAGAAGAAGTCGAAACAAAAACGCAAGAGATTTCGAAAACGTTGGCCTAGCGAGCGACTTCAACATGCGAAATCCACGTACGCATTGGCCTGTCGCCCGTCGGGCGATTCCGCGGAACCGACATCGTGATCGAAGCCGCAACGGGAGCCCTTGGTGGTCTAGGACTGTTTCTGCTGGGCATGGCGATCATGACCGACGGGTTGAAGAGCTTTGCCGGCGATGCGCTGGGTCGGTCGCTCGCTCGATTTACCCATAGCCCGCTAAGCGGCGCCGCCACGGGAGCGTTCAGTACGGCGATTCTGCAGTCATCCAGTGCGACCACCGTGATGGCGGTGGGTTTCGCCGGCGCCGGACTGCTGACTTTCGCTCAGGCTCTGGGAATCGTTTTTGGCGCGAATATCGGCACCACGATCACCGGATGGCTGGTCGCCTTGCTCGGATTCAAATTCGACATCGCAGACATTGTCATGCCACTGATTTTCGTCGGCGCTTCGCTGCGAATTTTTGGCGGCAAGCGAGTTTCCACTGCGGGCCTGGCATTGGCAGGATTCGGTTTAATTTTCGCCGGCATCGGCCTGCTGCAAACCGCGATGGAAGGCGCCAACGAATTCGTCACACCCGAATCATTTCCATCTGACACCGTCACCGGACGGATACTATTGGTTGCGATCGGAATTGGAATCACGATCGTTACGCAGTCCTCAAGTGCAGGCGTCGCGACCGCAATCACCGCAGTTCACGCGGGAACGATATCGCTAACGCAAGCCGGTGCAATGGTCATTGGAATGGACGTCGGCACGACCTTTACTGCCGCGCTTGCGACTGTCGGCGGAACCGTCAGTGCGAAACGCACAGGCATCGCGCACGTCGTCTATAACCTGATGACGGGGATCGGTGCCTTTGTCATGCTGCCTTGGTTCATTGACGGATGGCATTGGCTGGCCCCCGCGACAACGGAGCCCGATCCCGGTATCGCGCTCGTCTCGTTTCACACGCTGTTCAATGCGTTGGGCGTCGTGCTCGTCTTGCCGTTCACACAACAATTTGCCGCGTTGATCGAAAAAATTGTTCCGATCGAGGAAACCGAAATCACGCGTCGACTTGATCCTGCGCTACTGTCACATTCCAGCATTGCAATGACGGCGGTCCAAACAACACTGCTGGAAACGGTCTCACACGTCTTTCAATCGCTATCGATGCTCTTGACCAGCGAACGAGACCATGGCGATGCGATGGACGAACTAGCCGACGCTCAACAAGCGGTCAGCCAGATCCAGCAATACATCAGTGAGATTCAAACCACCGATCAATCGCATGACATTCAATCGAATCACGCTCGTGCGATTCACCTTGTCGATCACTTGATGCGTCTGGTTCGACGGGCGCAGATGCAAGATCCGCTGCGAACGTTGCATTCCGAAACCGAGCTTCGGCAATTGGCAACCGATCTCGCGGCGATCCTAAAAAAGACTCCCTCGCCGCTGAAATCCGATGATCCTACGATTCAGTCTTTGCAGAACGAACTCGACGCGTTCTGGGCAAAGACCGATGCGCGCATGGAACCGTACCGCAGGGAGATGATTTCACGTTCGATGCCAGGCAAGGCCGATACAATTCGCACGATCGCTCGTCTTGATGCTTTCCGATGGCTACGTCGTGTGTCGTACCACGCTTCGCGGATCGCCGTTCACTTGAACCCCGCGACGGAACGATTTGCCGAAAGCCAACTGCCATCCACACGTATTGAGGACGATCCCGACTTGCCGCTCCAAGCCCATGGACCGGCACTCGGACACACCTCTTACTCTCCACCGACCTCTACGTAAGATGTGCTTGTTCCGGTACTAAAATGACTGGCGGTTGTGGACAAACCAAATTCTCAACCCACTCGCGCGGCACATTTTCAACCAGGATGACCGATTCTCGACCAGCCGGTTTGGTGATTCGTTGGCGAAACGAGTTTGGCATACTCTTTGCCAACTTATCGGCTGACTCACCTGGAACTTAGGACCATCGATGCCCGAATTGCTTGAGCCAACCTCAACTGTGCCGATCATCGGAATCGGCGCATCTGCTGGCGGTTTAGCCGCACTGGAGACGTTGTTCGAACAATTGCCGACTGAAACGGGTGCTGCGTTCGTCGTCATCCAGCACTTGTCGCCTGATTACCAAAGTCACATGCCCGAACTTCTGGGCCGCCGCACGAAGATGCAAACCGTGCAAATGGTCGAAGGCGCCCGCCCGCAACCGAACACGGTCTATTTACTGCCGCCCGGCAAGCACGTCATCTTCGAGCACGACCATTTGAGACTGCTCGAGCGAGAAGATAACAACGAGCTTAGCCTTCCGATCGATCGTTTCTTCTCATCCCTTGCCGAGCAGCGGAACCGCAAATTTGCAGCCGTGATTCTTTCCGGCACTGGCAGCGACGGGAGCCATGGGATTCGCGACGTGGCACGCAATGGTGGATTGGTTCTTTCGCAAGATGAGGACTCGGCCCAGTTCAACAGCATGCCGCTCAATGCGATCAAGACGGAAGCTGTACATATTGTCGCGCCGGTGCCCGAACTTGCCGAGTCGTTGACTGCATATATCAGCGGGCTTTCAATCGACCGAGTCATAAAAGAAACATCGCCATCGATCAATCGCAACGATCTCGATCCGGTGTACCGGATTCTCGAATCCGCTAGTGGAATTGATTTCTCAAATTATAAATCGGGAACCTTCACACGGCGTCTGTCCCGCCGCATGTTGCTGCGAGACATTGGCCACCTCGATGAATACATCGAGATGCTGCGCACCGATCCTAATGAAGTATCACGCCTAAGCGACGACCTGCTGATTGGCGTGACCCGTTTTTTCCGCGACCCCGACGGATACGAACGCTTAACGCGACGCGCCTTGGTTCCGGCGGCCAGAGCTAAATCGAGCGAAGATGAATTTCGGATCTGGGTCGCAGGATGCGCGACCGGCCAAGAGGCATACTCGGTCGCGATGCTGATTCATGAAGAACGGCGCAAGGCCAATCAAGATTTCAGGATCAAGATATTCGCAACGGACGTGCATCCAGACGCAATTCGGTTTGCCCAGCGAGCCATCTATCCGCGAGATTCGTTAAGCGAGATTCCGTCGCGTCTTCGTGACCAGTATGTCAAAGAAATACCCGACGGTTTCGAAATCTGCAAAGAAATCCGCGACAGCATTCTCTTTGCGCGGCACGATGTCACCCAGGACGCGCCATTCACCAATCTCGATCTGGTCACGTGCCGGAACATGTTGATCTATTTGCTCGATGACACGCAGACTCGTGTCTTGAATGCCTTCACCCATGCGCTACGTCCACGTGGCGTGCTATGGCTGGGACCAAGTGAAACACCGGGCGATTCGGAAGACCAGTTTTCGGCCATCGACAAACACTGGCGATTGTTTCAAAAGGAACGCGAGACTCGATTGCCGATCGATCTGAAATTTCGTTCCCGGCCGCTGGTCAAACCTAAGGTTTCGTTGCGCGGTCGTACTTCGCGGTCACCGTCGCCTAGTCTGGTGATGACATACGACCAGCTAATGAACACCTATGCTCCGCCCGGGATTCTGATCGACGAATCGCTGAGACCGCTGCAAATGTTTGGCGACATTTCTGATTTCACCACGGCACCTGCGGGGCGATTGACCGGGACGGTCGAGGACATTCTGGTCGAACCATACCGAATGCCCGTCGCGATTGCCCTGCAGCGCATGCGGATGAACGAATCGCAAATCGAGTCCGAGCGGACGTCGCATCAAGGGTTCGCCGTGACCATCAAGGTGCAGGCGTTTCATCATCCTTCGGTGAACGAAACTCATCTCTTGATCACATTTAGCAAGAGCAAGCCGGCAAAGGTACCCGCAAAGATCCAACCAACTGTCCCCAAAGCGGACACCGAGGCCATTTCCACTAAGATTTCCGGCTCGGTTTCTGCGGAAGGCGACATACGGGACGAACATATCCGCTTGCTGGAAATGGATCTTGAGTTCACTCGCGAAAACCTGCAAGCAACGATCGAGGAACTCGAGTCGACCAACGAGGAACTGCAGTCCAGCAATGAAGAATTGACCAGCAGCAACGAAGAGTTGCAGAGCACGAACGAAGAACTGCACAGCGTCAATGAAGAATTGCACACCACGAACGCCGAAAGCGATCGGCGTGTTGTTCTGCTTTCAGAGTTGACGTCGGATTTAGAAAACGTTCTTCGCGCCAGTGACGTCGGCATCGTCTTGGTTGACGGCAATCTGCAGATACGACGCATCACGCCCTCGGCCGCGGACCTCTTGTCATTGAAATTAGACAGCTCGATTGGCGAATCACTGCTGCACTGTGCCCGCCGCTTTGAGGACGTCGACTTGGTTGCACTTGCGAACGACGTTCGCGAGCAAAAGAAAACTGTGGAACGTGAGACCGTCGATCGCTACGGCGACCCAACGTTGCTGCGGATCGCACCGTATCTTGATGGTCACGGTGTGGTGATGACCTTCACGAATCTCAAGAGCATCAAAGAGACATCCGATAAACTCAGGAAATTGACCAGTATTGTTTCCGACAGCACCGATGCGATCATCGGCATCGAACTCGACGGCACGATTTCAAGCTGGAACCGCGGTGCCGACGAATTGTTCGGTGATCAATGGGATTTCGACAGCGGAATTCAGATCGACGAAGTGTTACCGGAAAAGGTCAATCAACTTGCCCAGCGCCAACTCAGGATGATCCGTCGCACCGGACGCAGCGACGCCGGTGAGGTCACGCTTCATTGGAAGGACAAAGAGACAACGCTCTTGGTACGAGCTACGCCCGTTTTTGATGAACGCAAGAATATTTCATCGGCTGCCATCACGATCTATGACGTTACGAAGCTTCGAATCACGGAGCAAAAGTTACGTCTGCGAACTCGCGCCATCGATGCATCGAGTAACGGGATCGTCATCGTTGACGCGTTGGCCGACGACATGCCGATCATCTATTGCAATCGCGGGTTCGAGCAGATTACCGGTTTCAGTCGCGCCGAGATATTGAATCGTAATTGTCGGTTCCTGCAAGGAAGGGAAACCGACCCGAAAGATGTCGCCAAAATACGCAACGCCATTCGCAAACGCATATCATGCCGAGTGACGGTGCTGAATTACCGTCGCGACGGTTCGCCCTTTTACAACGATTTGATCATCAGCCCCGTTGCCAACGACGACGGCTTGGTCACACATTTCATTGGCATTCAGCACGACGTGACAAAATCCGTTCAAGCCAGCTTGCGGATGCGTGAGAGCGAAGAGCAGTATCGCGGGACGTTCGAAAACGCCGCCATCGGTATCGCGCATGTGGGAATGGATGGCCGTTGGCTGCGGGTGAACCAAAAAATTTGCGACATCGTGGGGTACTCACAAGACGAATTGATGCAGCGGACGTTTCAGGACATCACCCATCGGGACGACCTCGAAGCGGACTTGGTTGAGTTCGAACGGCTGAAACGCGGTGAGATTGATGGGTATTCGCTGGAGAAAAGGTATTTCCACCGAGACGGCCACATCGTCTGGATTCGGTTGACGGTTTCGCTGCAACGCAAGTTAAACGGCGAGCCGCAGTGTGCGATTTCCTTGGTCGAAGACATTTCCGAAAGGAAAGAAACCGAACGCCAACTTTCTGAATCACGGAGCATCATTAGCGAGGTAATCGAGAACATCGAGGACGCGTTTATCAGCTTCGATCGCGAAGGGATCATTCGTGTCGCCAATCGTTCTGCGCTGCAGATGGCCGATGCAAAAAATGATGAATCGTTAATCGGCATGCCCTATGAAGATGTTTTTTCGACCGATCCTACGTCCCCGCTGCTCTCGCTGCTTGATCGCGTCCGTCGATCACAATCCGCTGAAACCACGGAATACTTTTCGCCGAAATTGAATCGTTGGTATGACGTTAAATCGTTTCCAATCAATGGCGGTGCGGCGATGTACATGAGCGATGTTACCGCTAGGAAAGAAACCGAAGTGCATTTGGAACACGCGCGTTTGTCCGCCGAAGACGCCAGTCGCGCAAAGACGTCTTTTCTAACCAACATGAGCCACGAAATCCGTTCACCCATGTCAGCGATTCTGGGGTTCAGCGACATCGCCCTGCGAGACCTGCGCGAAGGAAAAGACGTTCAGCCCGACCACCTGGAAACCGTCATCCGCAACGGGCGATTCTTGCTTAGGATCATCAATGACATTTTGGATTTATCCAAAGTTGAAGCCGGCAAGTTGCAAATTCGCAACTCGCTGTTCAAGTTGGTTCCGATGCTGGCCGACTTGATGGATTTGATGCGTCACCGCAGCAAGGATAGCCAAGTGCCGCTCGCGATCGAATTCGACGGTCCGGTTCCGTCCCAACTTCACAGTGACCGATCGCGCGTGGAACAGATTCTCGTCAATCTCTTGGGTAACGCGATCAAGTTTACCCCCAATGGCGACGTCCGCTTGGTTGTTTCATCCGACGAGCTGAACGTCTACTTTAAGGTCATCGACACCGGTATCGGAATCTCACAGCGAAAAATCAATCATCTGTTCCAGGCATTCTCGCAGGTCCATGACGCGACCAAAATGGTCGGCGTCGAAGGCACGGGCCTTGGATTGGTGATCAGCAAGCGGCTGGCGACGTTGCTTGATGGCGACATTGACGTGGAAAGCGTTGAAGGAAAAGGCAGTACATTCACGTTGCGCTTGGCAATCGGCGATGTGCCCAAACGCGAACGGATTCAACCGACGCAACTCGACATCCAGCCCAATTCCACCGGCACCGAGAAACTCGGTTCGATCAGGGGGCGGGTCCTGGTCGCTGACGACGCGCGCGACATCCTGATGGTAACCAAGCACTTCCTGACCCGAGCCGGTGCGGAGGTGGTCGAATCGGTCAACGGTGCCGAAGCCGTCGCCGAAGTTCGTAGGGCCGAAGCCGAAGGAAAACCGTTCAGCTGCGTCCTGATGGACATGCAAATGCCGGAAATGAACGGGCGTGATGCGACGGTCGCGATCCGCGACGATGGGTTCACGATGCCAATCATCGCGCTGACCGCGGGCGCGACCTCCGATGAAATTCAGGAAGCACTCAATTCGGGCTGTACGCAATTCATCAGCAAACCGGTCCACGGCCCAGAACTGGTCGACACGGTGTCGAAATTGATCAACACGTAACAGCCCAGTGAATCAGGTAACCCGTGGCCCGAGGAATTTTGATCGTGCAGTCCCCGGCATCGCTGCGCCACTTGGCACGAAAATCGCTCGTCTCATGCTACCAACAATCACGTGTCAGGTAGCGTAAGACGCTGTGAATTTGCCTCAAGGTCGTTGCATCTTTCACGGCGTTCTGTGGTTCATGGGTCGTTATCCGCCGCGCACCGCGTCCGCCGTTTCTCTAAATGTCATTCACCATTGGGAAGCCAGATGAAGACAATCGCCCCCGACAAGGAAAAGCGACACAACGCCGTATCCGACAAAATGCGAGCGGTCGTATTTGACGACTACGGCGATGCCGATGTGCTGAGGCTCGTCGAGCGCCCGACGCCCAAACGCAAAGCTGGCGAATTGTTGATCGAAGTCCATGCCTCCAGCGTCAATCCGATTGACTATCGGCTTCGTAGCGGTGAGATGAAAGCATTATTGCCCGGTGGTTTCCCGCGTATTCCGGGATACGACGTCGCGGGAGTCGTTGTCGATTGCGATGACAACAGCTCGTTCGAACGTGGCCAGCATGTCATCGCGTTTCTGGACCACTTGCGTGGCGGTGCATGCGCCGAGTACGCCGTTTGCAGCAATGGCGTCGCCACACCGATTCGCGAGACGATGTCGATGCGAGATGCAGCCGCAATACCACTGGCCGGAACCACAGCGCTGCAATCATTACGTGATCACGGAAAGATCGAGCCAACCGATCGAGTTTTGATCAATGGCGCCAGCGGTGGCGTTGGTATTTATGCGGTGCAAATCGCAAAGGCATACGGATGCCAAGTCGATGCCGTGGCCAGCGGAGACAATCGCGATTTTTGTTTGTCACTGGGGGCGGATCGCTTCTTTGATTACGAGAAAGAAAACTACGTCGAGTTGGACGAACAATGGGATCTGATTTTTGATGCGTCTGGAAAGTCCAACTATTGGGATTCTCGTCATGTCATGAGCGAGCATGGCCGGTACATTTCGACCGAACCCAATCCGAAAGGTATGTTGATGACGCTTATCACTTGGCCGCTGTCCAAGTCGGGTACGGTCATGCTGGCGAAACCACGTGGCAACGACCTTCGAGAGCTAATTCGTTTGTACGAGCTTGGGAAGTTGTCGGTCACTATCGACAGCTGCTTTCCGCTTGAACAGACGGCCGACGCACATCGACGCGTTGAACATGGTGTCGATCGGGGCAAAGTTGTTATCGTTCATCGAGACGATTGAATTTGCGATGCTGGCAAGACATGAGTTTGAGTGGTCCTAACGTGTGCCAAAACGGCCTCCCGGACGGAATACTCGTTTTGCAATGTTCAAAGATAACGTGGCGATGCTGTCACACGGATGTCTTGTTATTCATCTCTTTTCGCTTTGCCGCACGCAAGGCTATCTGCTTTTCGACGCGACCGACGACTACGAGAATCAGCGCTGCCAAAATCGTTGCTCCTGCCGCTAAGATCAATTGCCCGATGGCAACGGCGATCCCTATTCCGGCGGTGAACAAGATTGATGACGCTGTCGTCAGGCCTTCAACTTGGCGGTCTTGATGATGAACGATCGTGCCCGCCCCGAGAAAGCTGATCCCGACGACGATGGCCTGAATGATTCGCGTCGGATCTGTACTGACGCTGCCAATATCTTCACTCTGAAAGCGGTCGATCACGCCGTCGCCTAGCAAGACAAGCAGTGCCGATGCGCTGCACACGAACATGTGCGTTCTTAACCCGGCAGGCTTGTCGGCGAATTCGCGTTCCAAGCCTGTGACGGCTCCCAACGCGGCCGCAATGGCGACGGCAACGAGCGGCTGCAACTGTTCTTCGTAAGTCATGATCGTCTCAATCGGCAATGGTCACCCACAGCGCTGGCCGCGAGAGGCCTACCACGAACTTGCACAATGGTCGCTCATGTCATTTAGAACACTGCCATTTAGAACACACAGTCACTGATTCATATCCGCCCAAGATGATCAACGAACAACCGCACCGTTGAGCGCGGTTATCAAGTGCTGTGCCGATCATCATTTAGCCACTGAATGCAATCCAGCATATGTAGCGGCATGCACATGGCGACTCGTGCCTTGGTCCCACGGTGCTAGCCAAGCTCTGACCCGGGAAGCGAATGCCATCCACGCAGACCACTCGTCGTGAACCCGCTTTGTTAGGATTCGAAACCGATCGGGTTGACATCTTTGCGTTCCAATTAGGCATCCGTTGCCGAACTTATATTCGCAGCTTTGGCGTCGGTGAAATCTTTCGGCTGGTCCGACTCCCATTTCACCAGCTTGTCGAACTTGTCTTGAAGCCTTTGCGTGATACCGCTGAGTTCGCCTCCTCGGTGCATCGCAGGCTCGCGGCAAATGTCTTTCACTCGAGCCTCGATGTCCGCGCGAATGTCTTTCCCACTTTTCCGGACATAACCACTCATCAGCAGCGACTTTAGTAACGGCTCGGCACGTGCAGCCATCTCGGACTCTTCTCCGCGCAGCGTCTCACATGCCAACTCCGCAAGCGCGTTCAGTTGTGTTTCGATTTGAGGGTTTGTATCGCTCATCATTTGCCTTTCTTGACAGAACTGTGATCGGTTTTAAAGCATTTGCGCCGTCGCCGACCAACCGTGGCGCAAGCTAGATCACCTGCGACACACACTTAATATTCCAACGTCGCAAACGCCATGCCGAAAGTTGCGACGCGGATCGATCGAAGAATATTCAGTTCGGCTGCCTGATCCAGAGCAAGAAGCTCAAGGTGATGATGGCTCTATCCCATCCGCCCTCGTTTGTCTTTGCATCGTTTGCTCCGGTACAAGACGCGCTTGACCATCAGGCGGGCCGCTAACCCGTCGGTCCGATGATGTGGCATAGGACTTGCGGGTTTGCTTGGGCCGAAACGCGTCGAGAAACCGCTCCGCGAATCAGAGGCAACCTGAAATGATTCATGATCGACCATGCGTAATTGTTACCGGCAGCTCAGGCTTACTCGGTGCGCCGGTTTGCAAACGATTGTCTGAGCAAGGCTATGAAGTCTTCGGGTTTGACCGAGTCGGTTTGCCAGAACCGCCGAAAGAACTCAAATACGTCCACGACGTTGAATGTGATGTGACCGATTCGAATTCCGTTCGGTCAGCGGTGCAACAGGTCCGTACGCTTTCGCATGGAAAGCTTGCAAGCGTTGTGCACCTAGCCGCCTACTATGACTTTTCGGGTGCTGAGAGCGACCTGTACGACGAAGTCACGGTCAAGGGAACCGATCGATTACTAAATGCGCTGTCCGATTTCGATCTGGAACAATTCATCTTTTCCAGCACGATGTTGATTCATGAGCCTTGTTCGGTTGGTGAACACATCAATGAAGACGATCCGCTGATGGCCAAGTGGCCCTACCCCGCGAGCAAGATTGCCACAGAGCGATTGATTCGTGAGGGTCACCCCAACGTAAACTCGGTGTTTCTTCGGATCGCCGGAATCTATACCGATTACGGACGCCAGCCAACGCTGGTCCAACAAATCAAGCGCATCTATGACCGGGACTTCCAAGGGTTGTTCTTTCCAGGTGATTCCGACACAGGTCAGTCTGCGGTCCACCTGGACGACGCCACAGAAGCGGTCGTGCGGACGGTCGAACAACGCCAATCGATTCGACCCAAAACGGCGATATTGATTGGCGAACCCGATCCGGTCTCTTATGAAACCCTGCAGAACTTGATCGGTAAACAATTACACGGTGAACAGTGGCCCACGATGTATATGCCAAAATCGCTTGCGAAAGTCGGTGCGGCAGTCATCGATACGCTTTCGGGCGGTGACGCATTTATCAAGCCATATATGGTCAGCATGGCCGACGACCACTATGCGTTGGACATTTCGCTTGCCCACGAGCTACTTGATTGGCAACCGCAACACAGTCTCGCTGCAACGCTGCCCAAGATGACGGAGTTGATCCGAAAGGACCCCGAACGGTGGCACGCGATGAACAGGTTAAGCTGCGACGACTGATCACCGATCAGGCCCGCTGCTGAGCTGTGTCAAGAATTCATCATGCCACACAGACGTGTGTAGGGTCCGATCGGCAAACCGCTTCTAACCCAGCCTCGGCCGTTGGGAAAATTCGTCACTGGTACACGATTCAACGTTACTGACATTCAACACCACTGACATGCAAAACCTTGATGCATCCGTACCGCCCTACCACCACAATCCTTCGGCGTGGTCTCAACGTTTACCGATTTGTCTGCTGGCGTTTGTCGCCGCTGCGATATCGACTCATTTATCCATGTACCAATGGGGCTTGATCGATAGCAGCTGGGATCCGGTGTTTGGTGAAAGCAGCAACCGCGTCCTTGAATCGGATACGGCAAAACGAATGTTTGGCATCCTTGGAATACACGATGCAGCCCTGGGAGTTCTCGCATACTTGGGAGACGCAATCTTGGGATTCGCCGGCTCCACGCGGCGTTGGCAGTATCGACCATGGCTCGTCGTGCTGTTTGGTATCGACGTCATTCCTTTGGGGATCGTTAGTGTCATCTTGGTCTTGTGCCAGGCATTCATTGTCGGCGAGTGGTGCTTTCTGTGTCTGGTAACCGCCACAATCTCGCTCATCCTGGTTTATTGGGCATGGGATGAAGTCCGGGCATCGCTGACGTATTTAAAGCTCGTTTGGACACAGAATCGCAGTACGCATTTGTTGTGGCAGGCGTTCTGGGGATACCACCACAACGCGTTCGACCAAGCCGCTGAGACTCTGTTGTCCAGGGAGACTAAGTGATGTGGGGACGAATCATCGAGATCTCGACTGCCGTTTGGCTAGCGATCAGTCCTTGGGTATTTCGATCACAGGACATCATGACACTGGTTTGGCTGGACTTGTCGATTTCATTGCTGATTGTGATCTTCGCGGGCCTTTCTTATTGGAAACCCACTCGGCATGCACATCTTTTGTCGTTGGTGGTGGCGGTCGGGCTGATCGCCTGGGGACGGTTTGGCGGAACACCTCCACCGGTCTATCATCAAAATCATATTGTGGTCGGTCTATTCCTGCTAATGATTGCACTGATCCCCAATGAGGCCTCGAAACCACCATTGGTCTGGCGAGATTCAACATCCCTGTAGAGCATCATTTGCTGCTGTCTAGCGATGGGCTGTCTAGCGATGGGCTTTGATCAGGCCAACCTTGGCTAGCCGGGATAGCCACCAAACGAACATTCCACCAACAACCAGCGTGCTGACCCAGCCAAGTGGTTCAACCAGACTCTTAAAATTGTCTGCCAACCACCAACCGAGTCCCGCTAATAGCGCTGTCCACAGCACGGTGCCGATTGCCGTATAGAGGCAAAACTTGCCCATTGGCATTGCTACAAAACCGGCTGGTACGCTGATCAGTGTCCTCAAGCCGGGGATCATCCGACATCCCAACACGGCCCAGTGCCCCCAGCGTTCGAACCACTTATCCATCGTTTCGATCTCTCGTGAGGATATCGTCAACCACCAACCGTGCCGGTCGATCCAGCCGATCAGTCGCTTCTTGCCGACCCACCGTGCAAACCAAAACCATGTGAATGCACCGGCGAACGAACCAAGACTTCCTGCGGTAACAGCGCCAGCAAACGTGATATCGCCTTTGCTGACCGCATAGCCCGCCCACGGCATCACGACTTCTGATGGGATCGGCGGAAACACGTTTTCGAAAAACATTAGCAACCCGATTCCGACCACACCGAAGTTGCTAAGAAAATCTTGGATCCACTGATTCATCGTCAAAGCCGCTGGTTATCCAGACACGACGCGTGCTTCGTTGTTTGCGGCACGCAGCCCCAAGACGAAACTCGCTCTGTAATTCAAACCGCTGAAATTCGCAATTGCTGTGCCGAAGACATTCGGTTGATTTGCCTGACGTTCGGACGACTACGTACCACAATGATCAATTGCCATCCTGCAAGTTTGCGGTTCCTTAAAAAAGTAAACCAATCGGATGCCACCTGACCGTGGCGTTACTTACTTGGCACTGCAGTTGCATCCTCGATTAGATTTCGAGATCGTTTCGCACGCCAATGATCGATACGCATTTACCGACAGCGCAAATCTTAAGGTGGTTCAATGTTTGTTATCACGCAACAGGATGATCGACTGCTAAACACTCAAGTTGTCGAAGGCTTTGGCGGGGAAACGATCGACGCTGTCATTGTGTTCACTGACGAAGAAAATGCCGACCGGTATTTGCAAGCGATGTCCACGTCCAGTTCTGACTCGATGGACGCATCCGTTATCGCGCACCTGTCTCCATCGTCGTTTCTAAAGTACTTGACAACATTGGCGTCCGACGGGATCGCACAACTGATCATTAACCCTGATCATGATCCGGACAGCACTGACGCGATAACCGGGTATTCGGTGATCGAGGTCGACGTGCTGCTCGAGCGAGCCGCCGAGACCGTCATTAGAGAGACACGCTTGGCAGCAGAGGTTCCGATTGTCCAACCCGATCATCCACAGTATCTCTATCACTGTCAGGAATGCGCTAATATCGTCGAATCAACCGAGAAAGCAGACTTCACCTGCTGTGGAAGCCCAATGGTTTTAGGAGCGAAAGCAGCGTCTTGATGAGCCGCGTGCATTACTGCCGACAATGCCGGCTAATGTCACTGACGTGCCACAGACCTACACATAGCGTCCGCCGATTCGCGACGAAATAAATTGAACCGATATCTTAGGTACGGCCAACTCAATCTCGCAGCAAAGTAGTTCGCACGAAAAACAGCTTTGATTCGATAGACAACCTCGCCGGCACCCGTTTGCTCAATCTCGAATTGCTCCTCACCCTGTTCAGGGTGGGCGGCGAGCGTTCCGAACGTGAATCCCATGCGGCGACATCGATCGGTATCTTCATCGACCGTAGAGATAATGCGGCACGCAGCCATTGCCCATACACCAACCATGCGGGCACGAATCGCGATGACTTCTCCATTGCGGATCGGTGTCGAAACTGGGACTGCTTTGGCCCAACCGACGTCGAACTGCTGCCATTGCTGTATCGCTCGACGTGCCGCCTCGAAGACCTCCCTACCCTGCCCCAGTTCGATCTCGACAAAGTCAAAGTCGTATCCATCAGGAACGCGATCGTTCCCGGTCATACCGACGTGTGGATAGTTCAATTCCGCTCTCGATTGGCGCTGAAGAAATCGAGCGACTTCGTCTGATGTTGGCTGTTTGAAATACATCACTCGCGGTCCCTCATGGTCCAGTTCAATCAAAAGATGTCTCTCGCAACCATACGATCGCTGCGATGCTTCGCAACGATATCTTCGTATCGCCATCTTTCGTTCATCTTAGCCATTTAGCAAAAGTAATCAGCCTTTGTTTCTTGGTATCAATTCATCGCCATGAAGAAACTAGCAAGACAGACGCGAGAATTTGAATCGATTCGGAACAACGTATGCATCGATCGTCTATCAATCGTCGCGCCGAAGTGGCAGCGACACCTTTGATCACTACGATACGGAGATTTTCAGATGACGAAAACCAATTTTGCAGTCTGCACACTTGCAATTGCGGCATTGATTGGCGGCAACCATGCCAACGCACAGCAGAACCAAGTCGGCGCATCACCCCTGCCCAGTGAATCACAGAGCGGCACCGCTGGAACGCAAAGTGACCAAGGTGATCGCTACGAAGCCCGCCGGATCAGCACGGACGCAAACCAACAAGGGCCGACGGTAAAAGAAGCTCTTGTTCAAAAGTTGCAAAAGTCAAATGAAGCCGAAATCGAACTGGCCGAATTGGCCATGAACAGAACTGATAATGAGGACGTTAAGAACCTGGCACAGATGCTCGTTCAAGATCACCGTCAGCTGAATGAGACGCTGCGCCGCCATGTGGGTCAGTCACACGATCGCCAGACGAACTCACTGGGCAACTCTCACCATCAAAGCAATTCTGCGAACGAGACTCGATCCGGATATACAGACACACGGCGCACGAACGCCCAAGACAGTGGCGCATCCTATACCCATACGTCGCGGGAGACCGTTCCAAGGCAGCTATGCCAAATCAGCGAACAAGCATGTGACAATGCATCAAAAATGACGAAGGACATGCTTAGTAAGTATGACGGCCAGAACTTCAATATGGCTTTCCTTGGACAACAATGCGTTGCACATACAATGATGATTGCCGAACTGAAAGCGATCGAGAGCAACGGACCAGAAGAACTGCAATCATTTGCTCAACAAGCGATCGAAAAAGTGCAGCAACATCTGGACAAGGCTAAACAGCTTGCGAAGCAACTCGAGGACAACGAGCCTTCTAATAGCTAATCCCAGCGGATTGACCTAGCATCACAAATAGCTGATGCAAAACATCCAGCGGCTTGTCGATTCCTCGTGCGCGAATCGGCGGCCGCTTTTTTCGTGGGCCTTTAGCAATCTTAAACAGGCCCGCGTCATACCAGATGGACGGCCCATGCATTGAACTCTCTTCGTTCATGAATGGGTCTACGACCAGGGCGGTTCATCATTGACCACCGCTTGTTCACTGATCGCCGGAAACACGCGTTAAACAGGCTTCGTACAATTTTGGCCCGGCATATGCATTCGTTTCCTGCGGGTTGCCCACGCGGGCAAGTTTAATCCTCTGATACGAAAGGGAAGAAGATGAATTGGGATCAAATCCAAGGAAAGTGGTCGCAAGTTAAGGGTCAGGCCCAACAGAAATGGGGTGACTTGACGGACGACGACTTGGACAAAGTTGATGGCAAACGTGAAGAACTCGTGGGCAAGGTTCAAGAACGTTACGGCATCGCGAAAGAAGAAGCTGCTAAGCAAGTACAAGAGTTTGAAAACTCGTGCCACTGCTAGGTGTTCATCACGCAGGTCGGGGATCTCGATCTGCTGAGGCTGGCTCGATTTGCCAGATTCGATTACTTACACCGATTTCAAAAGCGTTGCAATCTCTGTCGACCTAACGATCCATGCCCTGGTCGCTTGAACGGCGGGCCGGCAGAGAATCCGCAACGATAATATAAACAGGAGTAAACAATGCCAAACAAATCACTAAAAAACAAACGGATTGCTTTCTTAGCCACGGATGGTTTTGAACAAGTCGAGCTGACCAAGCCATGGGAAGCCATCAAGAACGCCGGAGCCGAAGTCTTTCTCGTCTCGCCGAAAGATGGCGATATTCAAGGCATGAACCACGATGAAAAGGCGGATACGTTCAAGGTCGATCAGTCGGTACAGTCGGCGTCGGCAGAGAATTTCGACGGGCTGGTCTTGCCAGGTGGCGTTGCAAATCCCGACTCACTGAGGACCTGTGAACACTCCGTTAACTTCGTACGTGATTTCTTCAAGCAGGGGAAACCCGTGGCCGCGATTTGTCATGGCCCATGGACGTTGATTGAAGCGGATGTCGTACGAGGACGACGTGTGACGTCTTGGCCAAGTCTGAAAACCGACCTTGAGAACGCGGGCGCGCAGTGGGTCGACGAAGAATGTGTCTGCGATGAAGGTTTGGTTACCAGCCGGAATCCGGATGACTTGCCGGCATTTTGCGACAAGGCTGTTGAAGAATTTGCTGAGGGCAAACACGCAGAACAGACCGCGTGATTCGCATCATCAACGCAATTGTGCTCTCTCACCGACCCGTCACGGCATCAATGCTTTGACGGGTCAGTCAATAGACAAACCCTGTGTCAGGAAAAGCTGACTTGAAACACCTGTTTAGATTGGCACATCGTTCCGACACGATTGATGTGAGGATCTCACTGGCATGAAACGACTTGTCGAGCGTGATACAATGCCGCGTTTAGAACGCCACGACGCCCGAAATTGTACCGTTTATGTATTCAGAATCCGCCGGAATGCGCAAGACGCTGGGCGACATCGACGTTGTCTATCACGACGGTATCTATCATCTCTTTCACTTGGTGCTGCCCAATCACGACTTTATCGCACATGCAGTAAGCGACAACGGATTCACGTGGCGACGTGTTGAGAATGCGTTGTTCATCGGCCACCCGGGCAGCTGGGACGATTCCATGCTTTGGACCATGCATGTCACGCGACATCCACGTCGGCCTGGGGTTTGGCGGATGTTCTACACCGGACTTTCGCGTCGCGACCATGGTGCGAAACAGCGAATCGGTTTAGCCGAGAGTGAGGATCTGTTTTGCTGGACAAAATCGCCGGTGTGGTGGAAGGACCGTCGATCACCACTGCCGTATGATTTACCCGGCCAGCCGCCGCAACCGCCATTTGCTCACGATCCAGAAAGCAATTTCCCGCTCGAACCCGACGGCGAATACTACGAGTGCGACGTCGATGAGGGGCGTCATTGGGTGTCTTTCCGTGACCCATTCTATTTCCATGATGGTGACCAAGGCTGGTTGCTTGCGGCCGCTCGTGTGAACCACGGTCCGGTGGTCCGACGCGGTTGCGTTTCTGTGATGCAGGAGACATCACTGAACCAGTTTCAAGCGAAACGCCCGCTGTACCATCCGGGGCTGTACGACGACATCGAGGTGCCTAACCTGTTCAAAATTGACGGTGAATTCTACTTGGTCGGCAGCATGCGAGAGGATGCAAAAATACGATATTGGCATACCGACCGAATCGGCAATCCGTGGAAGAGCTACGCAGACAACGTACTTTTGGCAACCGGAAATTATGCAGGCCGCGTGTGCCACGATGACCGAGGAATTTTGTTGTGGAGCTTTTTCACTCCACCCGGTCTGGATCGATTGAGCAACAATCTGATGCCGCCACCAAAGCGAGTTTTTCGCGAATCGAACGGGCGTTTGAGCCTGAGGACCTATGAGGGATTTGAATCGCGGATCCGATCCTGTGCGGACACGTCGCATCTGCAATCGATCAATTCCGGTGATTCCTGCGAGTGCAAGATGAAGTCGGAAACTGCATGTGAACTGACAAGTGAATCCGGATTCCAAGCTTTCGTTTTTGACGACGACGTCGAAAGCTTTCGGTTACGCGCAAAATTGTGCATGATCGATTCTGGAAAATGCGGTCTCGTCTTTCGACTCGATCGAGAAACACGTGACGGCTATTATTTGTCGCTCGACCTGTTCAAGGGAGTTGCACAATTGCGTGCTTGGGGCAGCGGCCCGGACGGCAGCGGCGAAGACATGATGCAGTTCATGTCTCTGCAATCGGGATACTGGGTCTGCGAAAATCGGGGAACGGCAATGCTGCAGCTGCTCGTTTACGGAAGCTATATCGAACTGTCCGTGAATGACCGAATCTTGTTATCGCTCGCCGACCAAAGCTATGACAAAGGTGCGATCGGCTTTTATCTGGAAAGTGCCGAACTGGACGTATCGAACATCCAACTCGATCACTTCGATTCCCCGGTTCAGGATGACGCTCACTTGGCGAACGGTTAGCAACAGACGAGCCAATGACGAAACTCGCTAAATCTCTTCATCGACAAAGATAATATGTCGAAAATAGTGTTGCGACTCGAAACTTGCTCCGAGAGCTCCGATCAGCAATCCAAGAGATGCGGCGAATATCGCCATATGAGGTCGGTCAACCCAATCAATCGTACGGGCATCCGCGATCGTCGATGCCGCCCAACTGGCAATCAATTCATTTGGAAATAGAAAGTAGGCGAGCGAGATTCCCAGACTGAAGAGTGCCAACCAAGTTGTTGCCATCCCGACGAATACAATTCCCAGTGCGGCACAGGACGTAACCACGGTTTGCTCACTTCGCCGGCTTCCACGTCGAACGAGCAATTGCTGACGGATAACAACATAGGCAGTCGTCGCCAACAACGACAATGCACAGAGCGCTGCGACATTGCCTGTGGTCTGTGCCAAAGCCAAGTCCCATGCTTCCGCCGTCATCAACAGAATGGCGAGCGTGGAGAACGACGCAATCGTCAACCGACTTAAGCGTTTGGGAAATTCCCAAGGGCGAGCCGCCCAAATCGCCTGATAAATTTCGGTACGGTTAATCCATGCCGCGCTTACTACGAACGCCGGATACGCCAAACGTCGACCCACGCCTTCTTCTAGTCTTTGGTCTGCAATCTCGGCCAGTGCAGCACGCTGCCGTTCTTGTTGTGTGGGGTCCATCCCGGCCATCAAATCTAAAGCTTGGGCACGAGGTGGGTGATAAAGTAAATCATTGGGGTGATCGCTCTTGGGCAGTCCAGACAAGTGCCCGATGCTGTGAAGCATTAAGCGACTCAATCGACGGGCGATCCGTTCGATTCGCTCTTGATGATCGACATCCACACCCATCGCCTGCGGGTCAATCAGTGACATTGAGATAATTGCGGCATCGAGCGGTCGACTGAGGGCGGCGAAACAATATGGTGAATAGTTGCCCACCAGTTCTGACGACGTCAGGACGAATGCAAAGTCCCAACGCCGGGTATCGCGTTCCTCGACCGCTTGTTGCAAAAGAACGCTCGGCTCGACACGTCCCGTTCCAGATAAGCCAGTACCCGTCAATTCCGGTCGCCGAATCTCAAAGAAGTCGAACCGAAACTCTGGAAATAGCTCCGACAAACGTTTATCGGTTTGTTCGACGGCTAAACGAGCGGATCGAGAATCAACAGCATCTAGCGACCCCGCGACAATGACACCGATTTCAATAAGGGACTTGGATGCATTGGTCGTTGCGGTTCCAGATTCACTCATTGACGGGCGGCATTCATCGATGGTGGTCGCGCGAAGCGTCAAAGCAAGGCAGCCTGGTCTTCGAACAAGAAAGATCGTGATCCCGACAGTTATAGCGGAACAGAATCCCTTGTTCGATGCGGCGGCCTGACGGTGAAACGTCGCTGGTGCCGCGAATAAAATCAGGCGTTCCAATAAGTTCGTTTAAAAGTCAACCCGATTATCGTTTGCATCGAATCTCGCTTCATAGTCAATTTGTTCTAGATAATCTTTCAGCGCTAGGTATTCACGGGTATCCAGCTTGTCTTCGATCGAGTCAACAGCCTCGCCCATTAGACGGACCATACGGGCAACGCGGAAATAGTCCCACTGGCGATAGACAGCCCCCGGACTCTTTCGCTTGGCAAGCGTTTCTTCGATCGGCTTTCGATACGGTTTAAGCCGTTCATGATCCAACGGTGCTGGCCAAAAAATTTCGCCGGTACGAGCATTGAATTGCTGCTCGTCCAGTCGGTCTGGGGCACGGCGACTGGCAATTCGCTGCTGGGTCTCGGCGGACACATCGGCAGCCTCTTCTCGAAGCTCGTTCTCACGAATTTGCCTCAACTCATAGTATTGTTCGATCCGTTCCTTACGATTTTCAAGACGCTTGTCGATGGCGTCTTGAAACTGTTCCGCGGACAACGACTTCAGAAGCGCACCTTTTCCCAAAGCGACCGCGCGGTCGCCTTGAGCATCCAGGATGTCACCCGTCGCGGTTGAGACATCATCGTCAGTTAACAAGCCATCATCAGCGATCAGACTGCAAGAACCGAACAACAAACCGATCACGAAAACTTGGTGTACACGAAACATTTTCTTTCTCTCTTATTGGGAATGTGGTTTTGCTTAGAAAGTAGCAATTGCCATTCCAATTCAAGAAAACAAGAAAGTACTGCGGTTGGCGCTCGGCACAACCTTTGCATCCACTGGTCGGGCTGAATGAAATTCATCAGAGTGGTGCAATGCGTAGCGCATCACGTCGTTACACCCAGCCGTTTGCTGGACGAGCGAGTCTCCTCGAGAAACACAGGCGTATCACCAAGATGTTGGACAAATGGATAACCGCGTCACCGGGCCAGTTGGGGATGATCATGCTGTCATCCTTCGCGGTTTACACCGGCATTCTGCTCTACACGAGGATCGCCGGACTAAGAAGCTTTTCGAAAATGTCGGCGGCCGACTTCGCGATGACGATCGCTACCGGGTCATTGTTTGGGGCGACCATTGCATCGCCGTCACCCACATTGGCCATGGGTCTATTTGCAATCGCGTGCATCTTTGCGGGCCAGTGGGCTCTCGCGGAACTGAGAGTTCGGTCTGATTTTTTCAGCCGAGCAATCGATAATCAACCGCTATTGTTGATGTCTGGCGGGACGATATTGAAAGACAATTTGCGTCGCGCGAATATGACCGAAGATGACTTATTCGGAAAGCTTCGTGAAGCGAACGCGATGAATTTCGATCAGGTGAAAGCAGTCGTCTTCGAAACAACCGGTGACGTCTCTGTCATCCATAGCGATTCAGAGGCACCACTTGAACGGCGAATTTTTGAGAATGTCATTGATAGCGACCAGCTCTTCAAATAGGTTCCGCATTGCGATTTATCGGATCGAAAAGCCTACCAATTGCATCGCAAATCACCTCTTATAAACCGCCTGGCCACATCGCACTTGATTCGCATTTCATTGTCCGGCATCGCTGCCCGATCTGCGAGGCAATCTCTTGAAAGCGTTTCGATACTGTTTCAAGAGCTCTTTGGCGCTTATCGGTTCTTACACTGCCATCGCCACTTAACATCTTGTCGACGCAATCTTGAAATCTTTTCTTTTTCACCGGTTTTGCCAGAAAGACACTGCTACCAAATCGGCTGAGAATGCGGTCGATACTACTATCTCTTAAACTGCTTGAGACAATGACCGGCACGTTTGCGATTTTTGGATCAGGATCGCTTCGCAGAGCGTGTATCAAATTCAAGCCACTCAGATGGGGCATGTCTATGTCGGTGATCACAATGTCAGGGGCGTTCTGCCTGACCGCACGAAGCGCTGTCGCTCCGCAGGCGGCATAGACCACCGCAAAACCCTGCTCCTCCATCCACTGCCCCAGTTGCTTGCGAATCAATCGCGCATCATCGGCGATTACACAGCAACGTCGATCATCACTCGCGTTTAATGAATTAGTCGGCGTCATCGCTTCGTACTCCTTCGTGTTAGACACAATAAGACAAGCGAACGGCATACCAACGATCGTTACGCAGGACGATCACTTCGCGAGTTTGGGACAATCATCCAGAAATCAAGAAGGTTTGCGAGCAAGTTCGACTATCCGCGAAGAACGCCGGGTCAAGCTTAAAACGAATTCGACGTGACATCTCTAAGTCCGAGCCTCGATAAAGTTCGAACTGATCTGTGAGGGATCATTCGGAAACTGTCCGCCGATGCATTGCGGCGTCAAATCGTTGATCGAAATCGTCGAAAAGGCTCGCAACCTCAGGACGCAAAAGCACCTCTTCAATCTGCGTGGCGGTGTTCTGCACTTCATCCGAGGCACCGAGGTCATCCGTTTTACCGTCGCGATTTTCGGCGACTGCCTTCGCCGATTCCATCGCGGCTGACTTCCAACCGTTGATCGTTGCCAAGGCATCAATGATCGAGGCTCGGACCACACGAAAATCCATTCGCGCAAACGTTTCATCAAATGCCCCTCTCATCGTGAGGGCGTCTGCTGGACCGATAGTCCGGAACTCGGATTGAAGATATCGATCAAGCGTCCGACCGAGTAAGACCAATCGCAATACTTCCACCGGAACACCTCGGATCGAGGTCACGACAGCGATCATCTTTCGGATCGGGAACAGCAGCAGAATCAATGGAGCTTTCAAGATTGTCCCGAGACAACCGCCAACACAGCCTGATCCGTTGGAATAGAGAGGATTCAGCGTTCCCGATTCAATATCAGCGCCGTGGTGAATCAGTGTCCGCGTGACGACATAGCGTGCGCATTGCTCGCGAACAATGTCGTCGACAAAGGGGACCGGGATGAATCGGGCTGCGGCGGAAACGATTCCCGCGATGACGCGTTGGTGAGTTGGCCCACTCGGGGTCTGCGGTATTCCCATCATTCGCTCAGCTTGAGGATTGGTTGATGCGTCATGAGATTTACTGCCGCAGCATTACCGACTTACAAAACGACAATCAACGCATGGATGACTCCAACAATCCAAAATCCCACCAAGGTGAGCACGACGTTTAAGAGAAACTGAGTTCCAATCCCACGTTCCATGTAAACGGCTAGTGGCGGTAAGAGGACTGCCAGAACGACTTTAAGAATTGTATTTTCGCTAGTGGTTACCGTAGACATGGTTATTTTCTCCATCTTGTACGTTGAGATATTTTGAGCTGATTAAAGACAGGTGATATTGTTTAATCACTGTCAGCAGCAACGCGGAAACGACCGGGCGTGCCCGCGCTACCTTTGTCTTACCGCTTACCGAAATGCGAAGGTAAAGCAGCAAAATTTCGCACCTACGAATCACTCGTCCGCAGGCAAGTCGATATCAATGTTAGGCGTCGGCACGCTCTTCTCTTTCATATTGACATCGACATCCGGCACTCTGACCTTGGTCTCATCCATTGAAACATCGACATCAGGTGTATCAACGTCAAACGCGGGCAATTGCCCCGCGTCGCCTGATACATCCACGTCCACATCGGGCATTTGCCCTTCACGAGTTTGCTCGACATCACACCCGGCAATCGCAAGCACACCAGCAAGCGACAACGAACTCATCATCATAGAAATCTTCATTTTCTTTCCAAATTAATCCCGGCGTCTGCGGCCCGTTACCGAGATGGGCACATTGGTCTCTTGCCGCTAAAGTTCGAATAACGCAAGTCGCGTGCCAGAACCGCAAGATCAAGATGTCATCCCGAAGTCGCTGGTGTTTATGCAGAAAACGAATAATCATGCGCTCTTTATGACCAGTCCGATCGATCCTTAAGCAACGTTAGATGGCCCCAGATCGGCAGGCAACACACTTGAACTAGTCGCTAAAACGACGTTGCGCACAACCTGCTGCAGATCTTCTTCACGTCGTTGCCGATCGGCTCCAGTACCAAGCGTCAGTGAGTTTTCAACGAACGAGTCGACTGCTAAACGCTCACCTCCGACATCAAGAGATTTCGAAAGTGACGAAATTGCTCGATCGACGAGATCTGCTGCGGGCACCTTGTCCGCGGTGGCCGGATCGATCAGTTCCCTGGCCATTCCGTAGCGTGCGGCATGCCAGATCGCGTAGGACAGCAGACCCGACCGAATCGGCTGGACTGGATCACCTCGCTGTTCTTCGGCAATTGCCGTCATGACTATCGCTCGAACGAGACCTACGTACCCGACTGTTTCATTCACTTGAGTCATGACATCACCACATCGAAACTCAATGGTCGGAACTCTGGTCGGCAACCGAATGTCCCAATAGATAAAGCTCTCATCCTTAATCGCTCCGCAAGCAACAAGGTCGTTGACGCAATCAGCGTAATCATCCAGGTCTTCAAAATGGGCAGGCGGTCCCGCCATTGGCCATTGTGCCCAGAGCTCACGTCGATAGCTGGCGTATCCTGTATCGACGCCATTCCAATAAGGAGAATTTGCCGTGAGCGCTTGCAACAGCGGTAGCCATCGGCGACATCGATTCATCACCTTGAGTCCCAACTGTCGATCGGGCATGGCAACGTGCACATGACACCCGAAAATCAACAGTTCTCTCGCGATTTGCTGATATCGGTCGGTCATTGCTTGATACCGATCCTTTGGGGTCAGCGATTCTGTCTCGGGCAGTGGCAGCGGATTCGTTCCGGCCGCGGCCAGCTCGCAACCATTTGCGCGCGCCGCTGCGGCAAGTAGACTTCGCGTGTTGATGAGAGACTGGCGAACCTCCTCGAGTGTTTGACAAACATCCGATGCCATCTCGATCTGATTCAGATGCAACTCGTGCTGAATTTCAGAGTCGGTTTGTTCGACCATCCCGCTGCGACGCAGGGTCCGCATCACCTCTTTGCAGTTTGGCATCAGTTCTCCGGTGACGGGATCGACGAGCTGATACTCTTCTTCAACGCCAACAGTTGGGACGATGTCATTCATTGTTTACTCACGAGATTTGGTAGATGGATGAGCTGAAACTTTGAAGAAATCACGCCGGTTATGCAGGTTTCAAATCCGGTAGTGCGTGCCTTTGTGACCACCGCAGCGCTGTTAACGCGAGCACGCTTGCACCGATCGGCAATGAGGATTCATCGATGTCAAACTTGGGTGTATGCAGTGGCTCGCTACCGATACCTTCGCCAGCAACACCCAGACGAAACATTGCTGCCGGAACTCGACTTGCAATGAACGAAAAGTCCTCGGCGCCCATGCTCGGCTTGTCGATTTCAATGACATTCACCTGATCGATCAGGTCGACGGCGGCGGTACGAATCTCGCCAGTCACTTCGCGGTTATTTTCGACCGGTGGCGTATGATGGTCGAATTCCAAGCTGACTTCGCAATCATGAACCTTGCCGACTGAGTGTGAAATTTCTTGCATCATCTCTTTGGCACGATCGGCACTAGCCGGAGTTAGCGTTCGCAGAGTCCCCGACAAGTGAGCCGATGATGGCACAACATTGGCGGCCACGCCTGAGTGAATACTGCCGACGTTGACGACAACGGCATCTCGCGCGTCGGTGACTCGCGGAATCCGTCGGTACACATCCATCACCCATTGAGATGCGGCACCAATCGTATCGCCGGTCAGATGCGGACGTGCCCCGTGGCCGCCCCGACCGGTGATTTCGCAGGCAAACGCATCGCATCCGGCCGTAAATGAGCCGTCACGGACGCCAATCGTTCCAGCGGCAAGCGATGGATCGACGTGCAGCGAGATGGCTGCACCGACGCCACGCAGCGCACCGGCCTGAATCATGTGGATTCCACCGCGGCTGGTCTCTTCCTCTGGTTGAAAGATAATTCTCGCTTTGATGCAGTGGCCTTGATCTCGCAATTCTTTCAAGATGACCAACGCGCCAAACGCAGCTGCGCAGTGTGCATCATGCCCACAGGCATGCATAACGCCTTCGACTTGACTTGCGTACTCGGTTTGGACGTTCGTCTCGATCGGCAAAGCGTCCATGTCTGCTCGGATCGCGATCAATTGATGTCCGTCGTGACCAAATCCGTCTTGACCAAACTCGTCCGACGATGGACCTCGAGTTTGGCCGCCGGCATCGCTTTCATTTGATGGATTGACAAGATCAACGAATAGGCCACGATCATCCTGCACCACCTGCGGATTCAAACCTAGTTCGGAAACCAATCTCGCAAGCACTTCGGTGGTGCGATACTCATTACCAGAAACATCGGGATTCCGATGCAAGTCGCGGCGAATCTCCCTCAGTCGGCCGGAAATCTGGCGCGAACGCTCTAAGACCTCGGTGATGACGCTTTCAGCAACGGACATAATGTATCAAATGAGTTTGCGGTAGATGCAACCGAGCGAACAGTTGCATTTGAGATATGGAATCCGGAATTAGGATGCAGCGAGGCGGTCGTGACGGGATCATCGATTGCGACAAACGACCAATCGTTCAAACAACTCAACGTCGCAATTTCCACCCGACTAAAATCCCCAACCCGAATGCCCAACAAGCCGCAATGTCAGGCTTGTCCTTGGCGTAAGCCTTCGCCAACCCAAACAAATCTCGGGCCGGCTCTTGCACATAGCGGTGCGCGGCGTCCTGACCGACGTCCATTGCTTTGTGAGACACTTGATCCATCGCTTTATGAGCGACTCGGCTGGCGGTCTGACGGACGTCGCCCGCCGTTTGTTGTTTGCCGTCTTCGTGGTAACTGGATTGCTCAGTTGTCTTCGACATGATTAACGTTTTCCTGCTTGAGGTGCTTTGGACTAAACCGACTGAAAAAAGTGTCCTGGTGTCCGCGTTTGCGACGAGGGCTGCTTTTGAAAGTGTTAAACACGCACGTCGTGGGCCAAAGATGGTTCGATCGCCTCTGACCAGAAAATTCATGCATTGAGCGACAGGAAGCGGTCGACAAGACACCACACTGACTGCTGGACAGCCATCGCGAACTGGCACACCAATTGCTTTTTCAACTCATCAAGCAATGAGCCTTTCACGATTCCTGCATTCACCCATCAAGGACACAGTCATGCGACTCACAGCAACAACAGCCATTCTTGGCATCCTCACTTTTCCGATCGTCGGTATCACATCTGCCGATGACAATGTCGATTCGATCGTTAAGAAACTTGCGGGCGTCTGGGACGTTGAAGAAGGGGTAAATCGTGGCGTGCCCATACCGGAAGATGAACTGGAAGGCACAACGATGAAAGTTGACAAGCACACGATCATCACTTACGACCGAGACGCAAACGAGAAATATCGATCAACTTATACGTTGGACACCAATGTCTCGCCCATTGCGATTGACATGACGACTGAAATGAAAGGAATGCCTCCGATGAAATCGCTGGGCATCATTCAATTCGACGGCGACGACGAATTCCATCTCTGCTATGCGTTACCTGGTGCTGATCGACCGAAGACTTTCGAATCAACCGAGGGTAGTAAAACAATGCTCTTCGAGCTGGAAAAAGAAGACTGACTCTCTGCCACTACCAGGATCCGCGATCCGCAATCAGTTCATTGACGCCAGCGAGACGGAAGACCATGGCCCTCTCGCGACTTCCAATCAGTAATAGATCGATTCTTATGAATGAGACTCAGCAAGACACTTATCAAGAATTCTGCGACTTGGTGAATATGCAACCGAAAGAGCTTGAAGAGTGGTTACAAACCGAAAAATCAAAATCAGTAGGGCATACCAGGGATGGCGAAGACGAATCGGTCGGCCATCAATCGGGCCGTCGCATTGTCGATATCAAGCGAACCCATAAAGACGAATTATCGTCCGAACAACTTGCCCATATGCGGAAGGTGTGTGGTTATATCAAGCGTCACAAAGCGCAACGGCCGTCCGGTGACATTGCCGACACGGACTGGTGTTACAGCCTGAAAAACTGGGGTCACGACCCGAGCAAATAGTGCTCGCGTTCGATCATCGCATCAAAAAGCAAGTAAATGATTAGGCGGCCAGGACAATGCAATGTCGAGGACCGCCCGAGTTGAAATTCGTTTGCGATCAAGCAAGCGCTAAACCGGTGTCTTCCCGCCGGTACAGCCAAACACCTCTCCCGTGACATAGCTTGCATCGGGACTTGCGAGCCACACATAAAGTGGCGCCAATTCAATTGGCTGGGCAGGTCGACCTAGCAAGCTGTCTTGGCCGAAATTCTGGAAACTCTCCGGTGGCATCGATCCAGGGATGAGTGGCGTCCACACAGGTCCGGGGGCAACAGCATTGACGCGAACGCCGTGATCCATCGCCAATTTCGCGAGCGCTTTTGTCATGCCCAAGATCGCAGATTTTGTCGTTGCGTATGGCAACAGAAAATCGGATGGGTTATACCCCTGAATGGAAGCCGTGTTGATGATGCTGCCGCCCGGCGGAATATGCTTGATCGCCGCACGTGATAGCCAGAACGGTGCGTAAAGGTTTGTCTTTACAATTCGATCGAATAGCTCACTCGAAAACGCCTCGATCGACTCGGCTGTCTCTTGATAGGCGGCATTGTTGACCAAGATGTCAATCCCACCGAGCTCATCGACCGTTCGTTCGACCAGTTTCTCGCAAAACGATTCCTCTCGCAAATCACCTCGGAATGCGGCAACATTGACGCCGGACGATTTCGCAAGTTCAACGGTTTTGTCAGCGTCACTGTCCTCGGACAAATAATTGATCGCAACGTTAGCCCCTTCTCGCGCATAGCACAGTGCAATCGCCCGACCGATTCCGCTATCTCCGCCCGTGATCAAAGCGGACAAGCCGCTTAATTTCCCCGAGCCCTGATAGCTCTCTTCACCGTGATCTGGCGCAGGTGACATATCCGCTGTGCTGCCCGGCATTTCAAGCGTCTGTTGTTGATCGAATGGCGGCCTCGCATATAGCTGACGCGGATCCGATAGCTGAACGTGGCTTTGAATTTCCGTCGACATTGTCTTTTACCTCTTCAATTTCATTCAGGATTAAGTTAAACGTTTGCGTCTTTTGTTAGGACATCAGCGTCGACTAGCCGACGCGACCCTGGTGGACACCGTTAGCACCCAACACATACCGGTGGCGACTCAAGTGATCGTTGACAAACCGAACTGTTGTTGGGCCGGAATTTCTGTCGTCACAGACCGGCGATTCAAGCGACTGACGCTAACCCGTCCTTCCAAACGCCTATCAATGTCGCATCGGACAGGTTCGCGATCGCTGGCTTGAACACGTGGGTCAATAGCGGTAGATCGCGGAGGCAGATGCACCCTCGATCGGCATCTCATCGGCAGACTCAGTGATGACATCGCCACCGCAACGTAGAGCTTCCACTGCGATTGCGTTGATTTGCTGCAGGTCGCTGGCCTCAGTGTTCAGCGCAACGGCATCGATTCGCCAACTCTTTGCCGCCGCCAGAATCTCGGCATGGTCGGTGGAACCTTGTGACTTCGCGACCGCTAATCCGAATCGCTCTTTCATTTCACGCTTCGATTCAGCGAGATTCGGCTGGTGAGCCGTTCTTACGCGTCGGTGCAGCTCGGCTTCGCTGAATCCATCTGGACTTCCCTCGGCGACCGCCGCGATTGAGAGCTTGGAAAATGCGCCCAGCTTTCCGACGACTTCGCCGGTTGCCGCCACAATGACCGGAAGCCCAAGGTCGTACGCAACTCCCGAAACTTCTTCTCCGACAATCGAAAGATAGTGTCGACGATCGGCCTCGATTTTGTCCTCTCCCTCGCCATGACCATGGAACATCGCCGTTTCGGAACCACCAGAGTTTCCGACTGAGCGGTGGCTAGTATTCTGCAAACTCACTTCCGCATCACGCGGTGTGATCAGGTCGTCAAATGCCGCTGGTAATAACTCCGTTTCGATCGGCCGGACTGTGTCGCCGTCGACGTCATACAACACAGCATTATGCCAAGTCAGTGCTAGCGCCAAAAAGCGAGTCTGGCTATTGGAATTTTCGATCAGCGGCAAGATAAAGAAAGAATCATCGACGTGAACCCTTTCGTCGACCGGCCGATCAAGCCGAAACGCCTGCCAACGTTCACTCGTTGCATAGATAGCCAAACCATCACCTTGATGTTGCCAGAACGTAGAGTCGTTCAACAGAGTTTCGATGGGATCGAGCAAAGAATCGCTTTTCCCATCGCCTCTTAGTTTCTGCCTAGCATCGCCAAGCATGTTTTTCAATCGAATGCGTCCCTGCTGGGTATCGCGGCCGGCGCGATGAGTGCGCATGAGAATTGACACGCATGGTTCTGACGATGTTTCTGCCAGAGCACGCAATTCAACAGGCGTCGCTGTTTCAAGTTTCGGTTCATGGATCGCGGCGGACATGCAAGACCTCTTTCGTGCAGGAGTTGATGAAGCATCAACCTGAACGTGCAAAACCGATACCACTTGGAATCGAATAACGTTGACAGGGCGCGGTCCTGAAGATTCCACACGCCTGCGAGCCATGGTTCACCGTTACGTTTGAACCGCGGTGCATGTCACCGACAAGCAAATCGTCCAACAAGAGGAATCGAACGAGCGAGTGAACAACTCTGCTGCAACTGGACAATCACAAGACAACTGGACCGCTCGCAAACCAGGACAGGTCTAACAGTCCCGAAAATTCCTTTCACAGCACTGCGATACGATGGTGGTGCAACGCAGGTTGATGTTGGATAAATCAGACACCCTGCATTCTTGCAACCAACTTGCGGGTTGCGATCCTGGGCAGAAAGCTTGCGGAAGTAACAAGCAATCGATTTTTCCATCCCGGGATAACAATGTCTTCATTGGAACAGTAACCGTCATAGCCAGCCTTTGCCACGTCGACCGCCGACATCGTTGCGCTCGAAAACATGTCCAATTGCCCCATACCCGAGTCATCGCCGAACCCGGATTCCGTCGCACCCGGTTCCAGGCAGGTGATATGCAGTCCTGTGCCGGCAAGTTCTTCGCGTAGCCCTTCAGTGAACGATAGAACATACGCTTTGCTTGCGTAATAGACTGACATATTTGGCCCGGCTTGATAGGCTGCGATGGAGCCGACGTTAAGTACACCGCCAAGATTTCGATGCAACATATCCGGTAACAATAGACGTGTCAGTCGTGTCAGCGACAACACATTCACCATCAGCATGTCGCTCTGCCGATCGGCGGACAATTCCCAAAATTTCCCGAGTGCGCCGAACCCGGCATTGTTGACCAAGTGATCGACTTCGATAGCTCGGTTGCGAAGCCGCTCACACAAATGGTCAACAGCATCTGGATTCGACAAGTCGCTTGCGATCACCGTTGCCTCAACCTTGTGGGTCTCACGAATCTGTTTGGCCAGTTCATTCAGCTTGTCTTCGCTGCGTGCAACAAGAACCACGTTGTCGCCGCCGCCGGCAAACTGCTTGGCTAATTCCAATCCGATGCCCGATGAAGCTCCGGTGATCAATGTTGTCGTCATCTTTTTCTCGCAATTCATGGCAGGATGTCGTTACGTCAATACAGTCTTCTTCACTCGATGATGTGGGAACGCCATCCCGCAAATCGTTCAATACGACCGAGACAGAGCGATCGCCGTGCCAAAGACATTCCCAGCTTCGGTAGGCCCCCGAGACGCGATCGCCACCTGCTTTATGGCTTATCTTGCTTGAGCTACGCGACGTTTATGAGATGCGTTTCCGTTGCCCCCTTTCATCGAGACCCCGATCTGCACCGTGTCAACGATATTGGCTTGCGTTAAACCAACCTGCACCAGCAGAGGCCAACACCTCAAGATTTCGCGAGTGATTCACGGACATTATCGACGAAAACTCGCTTTGGCACGCGGAGTGCTTTCCTCGTGCCGAGTTCGGAAGCCATTGACGCGGCTCCACGGCTTGCCACTCACCCGCCAACTTCAAAATTGTCGAATCCTCTTTCCCACGAGACTTTCGAGCTCCGCACGCAGCTCACAAAGATTCGTCGTGAGTCGTTGGGACGGATGAATCGATGACATTGAGTATTTGCTAAGGAACGAATTGCAAATGGCCACGACCCAACTGGAATATCGCCAAGACGATGGGGCGGTATCAGCGCTGAGCAAAAATAGACCGACCCTGCGATTAGGAGTCGTCGGTTGCGGCCCACGCGGGATGCAAGCCTTAGAAGCGATTTCTCGCCAGATCGATCCGGGTCAACAGCGACGGTTGGACATTACCGTTTTTGAACCAAGTCCGAAACTCGGCGCCGGACATATCTATAATCCGGATCAGCCGAAGCAACTGCGGATGAATTTTGCAACGCAGTACATCGACTTTTGGAAAGTCGCGGCGGATCAACCGACACCCGTTTCCGGGTCGTTGATGGGCTGGTTAGAGCGACGCTATCCCGACTTGGCCGCGTCAGACCACTTTATTCCTCGAGCCGTTGTCGGTGAGTATTTGCATGACTGTTTTGATCGCGTTAGTGAACGACTGCGATCGGTGGCGAACCTGACCATCAAACCAACCCGAGTGCGGTCTATCAAATCAGCCGATGGCGAATGGGTGGTTCATGATGATTCGGAAATTTACCATTTCGATGAAGTCGTCCTCACGACGGGACACGAAGGGCTCCGCAATTCGACTGACTCGCAAAGCTTGCCGCGAGAATCCTTTGTCTTTCCGGTCGAAACCAATTTATCGACTGAGAAAATCCCATCGGGATCGAATGTGTTGGTGATCGGATTCGGTCTCACCGCGATCGACGCCGCGATCATGTTGACCGAAGGACGTGGCGGAAAATTTGTGAATTCGTCAGGGATCCCGACGTACATCGCCAGCAATCGTGAACCTCGACGTATTGAGATGCGAAACCGCTCCGGTCGGCCGATGCTTGCCAAACCGACATCGCAAGTCGAGCCCATTCGCAATGACTTCTGGGATGTTTTTCTTGATCGATTGAAGAGCTGCCGCCCGCGTCACGGTGAGCTTTCGTTTCAGAAAGACGTTTGGCCGGTCATTTTGGATGCCACGGCAGGATTGCTTCAACAGTCAGGCCGAGCGACGTCGTCTGCCGACGTCGATTCGTGGTATCGCGATTGGTCACGGTACAAAATGGATGCCTCGTCCGCGAGGTCAGCGCTGTTGCAGTCCTTTGCGGTGGCAACGGGCCAACGTCCCAAAGACATTCCATTCGCCCTCGGGGAAGCATGGCGAAAGTTGTATCCTGAAATGGTTTCGCTGGTTAGCTATGGTGGACTCGTCGATCAGCAGTGGCCTTGTTTTCGCCGCGTCAGCGTGGAAATGGAACGAATCGCGTTCGGTCCTCCCGCAGAAAGTGTCGGTAAATTGCTCCGGCTGATTCGAAATCGAATGGTTACGATTGGGGTCTGTGGCGCCATCGAACCAAAGTCACACGACAACGTCATCAGTGCCGTGATCGCGTCGCCGCAACAGCCCGCATCGGACGGTCCCGTCGCCGAGTTGATTCGAAATGGGGATCTGCAAATCGACACCACGACCGGCGGAATTCTTGTGAGCAAATCCGGTCATGCGATCGGTGGTGCAAGGGGATTGGCGGTCTTCGGCCGCGCGACGGAAGGTTGGATTGTCGGCAATGACACGCTCTCACGAACCCTTCATGACCAGATTGAGCACTGGGCTAGAACCGTTGCCGTCGCTCTATGCAAGTCGATACATCACCAATAGGTGCATCTTGAAACGGCCCAGTCTGCGGAAAGCTGGCAGCACGACATGGCGTTAAGCAACGTTTCGGTACCAGTTTCGTAACAGATGCCCTCTCGCGATGACCGTTTATCGACCACGCCGACCGGAACGGAACCGCCGATCTTACGTCATTAGCATTTGAGATCGTGTGGTACAGGCTTTGCTTTGCAGCACTCCGCGTTCAGACGGGACAGCGATAAAAGAAAATCAGCTGTGTCGCGACGCTTGTTCCACCCGCATCGCTCGCCAGCATCTCATCGTGTGAATGTCTGACTTGCTTGGCTCGGCCCTCGTCGTGAGCGGCGAGCTTTCATGCGGATCATCGATCGATCTTATAGCCCTACACGAGCCTACCCATGCCCAACGACAGCAACTCAAACGAATCCAAGTGCCCTTTTCAGACACAACAGTTCGGTCGCCCCGTCGACGACAACCAACATTCACAAACCGCGGGACCACGTGGGCCGATATTGATGCAGGACGTGCATCTTGTCGAAAAGATGGCTCATTTTAACCGCGAACGCATTCCCGAACGCGTTGTTCATGCGAAAGGCTACGGAGCGTTCGGCACATTCACGGTGACCAATGACATCACCGAATATTGCATGGCCGATTTATTCTCCAGCATCGGCAAGAAAACCGAGACGTTTGCGAGGTTCTCGACCGTCGGCGGTGAAAGTGGCTCGGCAGATACCGCGCGCGACCCACGTGGCTTCTCATTAAAGTTCTATACCGATCAAGGTGTTTGGGACCTGGTCGGCAACAACACGCCGATCTTTTTCATTCGCGATCCGTTGAAATTCAGCGACTTTATCCGTACACAAAAGCGAGAACCACAGTCCCATCTGCAACCCCACTGGCGACGCTGGGATTTTTGGGGCGAGGTTCCCGAAGCACTGCACCAAGTGATGTTCTTGTACGGCGACCGAGGCACACCCAAGAGTGCTCGATTCATGAACGGCTACGGCAGCCACACGTTTAGCGTTTACAACAGCGAAGGCGTGCGGCACTGGGTGAAATTTCATCTAAAGACAGAGCAAGGCATCCAAAACTTTAGTGATGAAGAGGCGATAAAGATGGCCGGCGAAGCGCCGGACTATTCCACTCGTGACTTGTTCGACGCGATCGACTCAGGCGACTTTCCCCGATGGCGCATGCACATTCAAGTGATGCCGGAATCGGATGCCGCGGACTATCACTGGCATCCGTTCGACCTGACAAAGGTTTGGCCGCATGATGATTACCCCTTGATCGAAGTGGGCGTTTTCGAACTCAATCGCAATCCATCGAACTACTTCCAAGATGTCGAACAGGCGGCTTTCGAGCCGGGCAACCTGGTTGAAGGTATCGGAATCTCGCCGGATCGCATGTTGCAAAATCGAGTCCTGTCGTACCCCGATGCTCACCGTTACCGACTGGGAGTGAATTATCATCAGATCCCCGTCAACCAACCGCGATGTCCCTACGCAACCTATCATCGTGACGGCACAATGCGCGTCGACGGCAATGGTGGTGGCAGTGTCGACTATGAACCCAACACCATGGGCGGACCCAAAGAGACGGGCCAATCGATCGAACCAGCGATGCCTGTTCACGGCGACGGCGATCGGTATGACGAATTCGCATGTGACGACCGCGACTATTTCGGACAACCACAACTGTTTTGGAACAAGGTGTTGGACGAGGGCGCCCGCACGCGGCTTTGCACGGCGATTTCGAATTCCATGGCTGATACTCCACAACGAATTCGCGACAAGATGCTCGCTCAATTCGAAAAGGTTCATCCCGATTTTGCTAATGGCGTAAAAGAGCGATTAGACGAACCTGCGGACGAACCGATCCCTGTCGCCTAATTACCCAATGCCGGCATGTCACGACATCAGTGTTTCGACCGACTTACACACATCGAACAATCGCGGGATTAGCTCACGCGATGGATTCCAAATGCGACTTGCACGCATATCCACCGCGATGCGTTAAAAGCAACCAAAGATTCGATGCTCGCTAATTGCATCGGCGAGCAGCCGTCTTGTTTCGACGGCGTTCTTCGCGAGTGACATGTTCGGCATAGGCTTTGCATTGACTGATGATCGTAACCGCCTTCGTGGCGACGCTACTTATGCGGGAGCAGTCGTATGCTCCTCAAGAATGAACACGAAAAGGAAAATCTCATGAGTCTTGAAACGAAAACTGATTTGAACCAGACCACGATCGAGAAACTGCAGAAGCTGATTCGAGCAAACATTGATTCGTACAATGGATTTCACGAGTCGGCTGAGGAACTAAGCGACGAGAAGTTATCGAAGCTCTTCCGTCAAATCGGCGATGAACGATCGGCAATGGCCAGCGAACTTCAACAGTACGTCGAGTTCAATGGGAAAGAGGCCGAAGACGATGGCAGCATCGCTGCGAAAACGCACCGAATTTGGATCAACATCCGTGGCAAGCTCAATGGCGGCGACGCCTATGTGATCTTAATTGAGGCCGAACGCGGCGAAGATCATATCAAGGAAGCATATGAGGACGTTCTCAAAGAGACCGCCGGAAGCGCGATGAACGATGTCTTGACCGCACAATACGAACGCGTCAAGGCAGGACACGATCAGATCCGCGATCTTCGGGACGCTTACAAGAACAAATAGTAAGGTGTCGCTGCCCTTCAAACGACTTGGTGCGTGCACGCACGCGCCAGACTTAATTGACAAATGACATTCGACGCGATGCGACATTTGTTGCAACGCGTCGACTGCATTGAGGCTGGTGATACTGCACCGCCCACGACATGAAAGGTGATGCGTATCATGTCAGATGCATTTGGTCGGGCGCTGATCGTTACGCTCTGGCAAAAGTCACACGATGTCCCCGTCTCTTCCATGGTCTCAGCGCAGAGAGCTCTCAAGCCGTACAACTTTCAGCGTGCACGTTTGTGACCCAGTTGCTTTGCGCTCGCGAGATCCGATTCAATCTGACTGAATTCGTGCGGCACCTACTTGGCCCGGGCTCTGCCGGTGGATTTCGCCTCTCGTTGGCACGCGGCTGACTGACCACTTATGCTTCGAAAACCATACGTTCGACAGACCGGCCACAGTTGACTGAAACCCACCGTTGACTGAAACCCTCTGTTGACTGAAACCCTCTGACATCGACACTATTTCTATCTAACCGCGGCAGTGGTAACTTCTTCCCGTAGAATTACGGCAGAAGCACCCATCATTCATCGGTGCTCCGCCGTGCAGTCGCATCAAATTGGCTGGTGTTGAATTGGCCCTGATGACAATGCCGAAGCAAGAACAGTTTCAACGGAATCCTCCTATGAATTGCCGCCCGTCCATTTCCTTCGTTGCCACCGTATTGATGATGTGCCCGCTAGTCTGCGTTGCAGCCGATCCTGCGGATTCCACTGCGAACCAGAAGGGTGTCGAACTCAATTGGCAGCGTGTCCCTCTGAACATTCACTTCGGAAAACGCACGTCGGACTTGACCGATGCCGAGATTCGTTTCCTTGCCGGTCAAAGTCGATTGATTGTCTTAGAAAAAAGTCACGGTTTCCGGGCACACGGGAGCACTGAGGCGGGGATCGCCGATACTGCTCGTCGCATTGTCGCGGTTCGTCCGGACGCGAAAGTGTTGTTCTACTTGAATGCGTTTATCAATTGGCCGGGATATGACGCGTATGATTCATACCGTGATGAGTGGACGTTAAGAGATCCTGACGGCGCGATTGTCAAACACACGTCGGGCACACCTCGTCCCGATCCATCGAACGCAGAATTCCGTCAGTGGTGGTCAGATGTTGTCGTAGCGGCAAACCAATCCGCGCCGCTTAGCGGTGTTTTCGTGGATGCACTGCCGCAAGCAATTTCACCGGGACTGGCACGACAAATCGGTGACGTCAAGGCACGCGCGGTTGTGGAAGGGCTACGCGAAATGGTCCGGATGACCAAACATAAACTCGGACCCGACAGCATCGTTTTGGCTAATGGACTTCGCACCACAAACTATCGCGAGATCTTGGATTGGGAAGGAATCGACGGTGTTATGATCGAGCACTTTGCCGCATTCCAGTCAAGTTCTGCGGAAGACATAAAATCTGACCTTGATTCCATCTCGCTGGCGGCATCGAAAGGAAAGTTCGTGGTCCTGAAAGCTTGGCCAGGATTTAACTGGCTCGATCGCAACATGATGAAGCGACCGCATGAGGAACTATTGAAATTGGCTCGTGAGCGGATCACGTTCCCACTGGCCTGCTTCCTGATCGCCGCACATCCTGGCTCGCACTTTTGTTATTCATGGGGATACACCCACGAACACGGCATGCTGGACTCGTATCCTGAATTCAACCGACCGCTAGGTCCACCCAAGGGTGCCGCCGTTTGGGAAGGATTGACCGCCAAACGCGAATACCAACATGCGTCGGTATGGGTCGACTTGGTAAATAAACAGGCAACGATCGACTGGCGTGCGTCGGAATAAGCCAGTGCAAAAGAATCGATTCGATCGACAAGCCGCTTTCGTTGCAGGAGGGATTCGTACTGCTGCCCGTTTGCATTGCTGGCCTATCTGTTTATCAGGGACCATCTCAACCGAGCAGATCAAGCGTTCTGCCCATCTTCGGTGTCGTTCGCTGCGGCGTCCATGGACTCGTCACGCCAACCTTCGTGACCAATCAGCGGAACAAAACGAACGGCGGCTAACTCTTCTCGTTCAAACTCCGATTCAGATTTGCGAGTGATTCGCAATAGTCTTTGGCTTGCCACATCGTTACCCACAGGGATCACCATCGATCCGCCAATCCTTAGCTGTGATTGCAAAGAAAGCGGTACGCTCGGCCCTCCTGCGGCGACGATGATCGCATCAAAGGGTGCATGCGATGGCCAACCGAGGGTTCCATCGCCGCACCGAACGTAGACGTTGCGATAATCGAGTGACTTCAATACCCGAGTCGCTCGTGTGGCAAGTTCATCGATTCGTTCGATGGCATAAACCTCGCCTGCGATTTCGCCCAGCACGGCCGCGGCGTAGCCCGAACCGGTTCCGATTTCTAAAACGCGTTCGCCACCGGTAAGCCTCAACGATTCGATCATGAACGCCACGATGTAGGGTTGCGAGATCGTTTGCCCCGCGCCGATCGGCTGAGGTGAGTCCTGATAGGCAAATTCGCGCATGGCGTCGGGCAGAAAGGCTTCGCGAGGGACATTCCCCACTGCCGCGAGTACCAAATCATCACGCACGCCGCGTGCACGAATTTGATCTTCGACCATCTTTCGCCGTTGTGCAGCCGCATCGAATGTCGCCATCGTGCTTGTCCTCAATCGTTGTGTAGTCGCCTCGCCAACATCACGAAAACGCGTTTCGATGCCGACACAACGATTCTAGCGTCGATGGACCGCGACGATATCCAGCGGGCTTCTCTCCATTTTCGCTTTGAGTCAGTTTCCGCATTTGAACAGGGTGCCGCTGCCTCCACACAGCCTGTGCGTTGCCACTTGTTCCCGGCGCATCGCCCATTCATGTACTTGAGAACATAAGTCTGCCCTTCATTTGGGTTAGAATTGGCTACTGTCACTCCCAACCGCCCCACCTCGCCCGATGGTCGCCGATTGATGAATCATCCGATCGCGGTCCTTTTATTCATCTCCGTCGATTGGAGATGTGCCATTGAAATCACACACGATGTGCTCCTGAAAAGGTCAAACCTACTGACCGTCCACGTCCAAAAGTGTGCTAACAGATTTACGAATTCAATGTACCTGCATCGCCAATGGGTTTAGCAAGGCAACCTCAAAACATAAATTTTTGCTCAAGTGAAAAGAGTGCCAATCATTAGGAGAAAAACAATGATCCAAACATCTCACCAAAATCGAGCTTGCTGCCTCGCTGCCGTGATTTTCTGCTTTGCGACTTTGCATTCTGTTTCAGTGGAAGCGAAATCCGCGGCGACAGAAGAACGTCCGAATGTTGTGGTCATTTTTGCCGATGACTTGGGCTATGGCGACTTGAGTTGCTATGGAGCGACGAAGGTGCAGACGCCGAATATTGATCGGCTTGCACGCGAAGGACGCAAATTCACCGACGCGCATTCCGCATCGGCCGTCTGCACACCGTCACGATACGCTTTGATCACCGGCGAGTATCCTCATCGAATCAAACTCAGCCACCCCGTCTTTCTAAAGACGGGTTTGGTCGTCGACACGGCACAGCAAACGACCGCCAACATCATGAAAGATGCAGGATACGCGACCGCTTGCATCGGAAAATGGCATCTTGGTTTTGGTAAGGCCAGGCCGGACTGGAACGGCAGCCTGAAACCCGGTCCACTGGAACTCGGTTTCGATTACTACTTTGGCGTTCCCGTCGTCAACAGTCATCCGCCATTTGTTTACGTTGAAAATCACAAAGTCGTTGGCCTTGTCGCTGACGATCCCTTCGTTTTCAACCAGCAAGCCCAAACGAGGATGTTTCCCGAAAAAATGGGAACCGACCAAATCGGTGGCGCCGCTGCCGCACACGCTCTGTACGACGACGAAGCAGTCGGCACAACGCTTACGGCCAAAGCCGTCGACTGGATCAAGACACACAAAGACAATCCATTCTTTCTCTATTTGGCGACGACAAACATCCACCATCCGTTCACGCCAGCGGCTCGTTTCAAGGGGACCAGCGAGTGTGGACGCTACGGGGACTTCATTCACGAACTCGACTGGATCGTGGGCGAGGTGATGAGCACTCTTGAAGAACAGGGGGTTGCCGACAACACGCTCGTTATTTTCACCAGTGACAACGGCGGAATGTTCAATGTCGGCGGACAAGATGCCTGGGCGGCAGGTCACCGGCCCAATGCGGACCTACTGGGATTCAAGTTTAGCGCTTGGGAAGGCGGCCACCGGGTTCCGTTCATCGCCCGATGGCCCGGCAAGATCGAAGCCGATTCGACGTCCGATCAATTGATTTCCAACATCGATCTATTTGCCACGCTGGCCGCATTGACCGGCGGCACGATCAGGGACGGGCAAGGACGTGACAGTGTCAACGTATTGCCGGCTTTGACGGGTGATCCTGACGAACCACTTCGTGATCACTTGATCCTAGCTGCCAACAGGCCCAGTCACCTGGCGGTCCGTCAAGGCAAATGGATGTATATCGGGGCGCAAGGTGGCGGCGGATTCACAGCAAACAAGCGAGGCAAGCATGCTTTCGGAGGCCCCGCCGCAATGCTGTACACCCAACATAAAAACAGCGATATCGAGAACGGAAAAATCAAGAAGGACGCGCCGCCGGCGCAGCTGTATGACTTGCAGTCCGATCGCTCTCAAACCACAAACCTATATCGCGACCGCCCCAAAGTTGTCAAAGAATTAAGTGCATTGCTGAAGAGCTACCAATCGCAGTGACACCACCGCGATACCACCAGGACGGCAAACGTACGCCGCACGATATCCTCTCACCAAAACCATCCCCCACCAGGCCATGTCAACACCTCGCCTCGGCGCTCTCGCCGCGTTCATTCTGACGGGCCTTGGTTGGGCGATCTCTCAAGAACCCAAAACTGGACCGGCAAAGCCGAATATCGTCATCATTCTCACCGACGACCAGGGATACCAGGATCTCGGTTGCTTCGGTTCGCAAACCATTCAGTCGCCTCACCTCGATCAGATGGCAGCCGAAGGAACTCGACTGACCAGTTTCTATGCGCAACCGGTGTGTGGTGTGTCGCGTGCAGCCCTCATGACCGGATCGTATCCGATTCGTGTCGCCGAACCCAATAACACGAAACGACTGCATACCGTTCCGCATCCGAACGAAGTGACGATGGCAGAAGTCTTGAGACAAGCCGGCTATGCGACGGGAATGATCGGGAAGTGGCATCTTGCAATGGATCGCAAAAATTCACCCACCGGTGTTGACCCGGCGACCATGCCAAATGCACAGGGCTTTGACTATTTCTATGGAACGCCGAAGTACAACGGTTTCACCGTCTCTGTCGACGACACCAACATACGCAGCTCAATCATGCGCAATCAAGATATCGTTGTTGATTCAGTTGAAAGCTGGAACCACATCACGGCGGACTACACTCGAGAAGCGATTTCGTGGATCAAGTCCAACCATACAAAGCCGTTCTTTCTTTATCTCGCGCACAATATGCCGCACATTCCACTGGGTGCGTCTGAGAAATTCAAGGGAAAATCCGCGGGCGGTTTCTATGGTGACACGATCGAAGAAATTGACTGGTCTTGCGGCGAGATCCTGAAAACACTTCGAGACCTGGACCTTGACGATCAAACGTTGGTGATCTTTACCTCGGACAACGGCCCTTGGGTCGAAACAACCCGAGGCATGCAACCGAACGGAGAAGCATTTATCCCGCGAGATCATTCTGGAAATGCTGCCCCGCTTCGCGGTTGGAAAATGTCCGCGTGGGACGGTGGATCGCGTGTGCCGTTTATTGCTCGTTGGCCCGGAAAAATTCCCGCGGGACGCGTGTCCGATGAAATCCTTAGCACGATGGACCTGTTGCCGACCTTGGCAGCAGTGGCCGGAGGAAAGCTGCCCGACGTGGAACTGGATGGCAAAGATGCAAGCGGCTTCTTAACCGGAATGTCTCAAACCAGCCCGCGAGAAGAATACTTTTACTACGTCGGTTGTCTGTTAACGGGGGTACGCAGCGGAAACTGGAAATTGGTCTTGCCGCGAGACAAGGCACCCCAAGGGCTTGGTTGGTGGGCCCGCATGATTGATGAGGTCCCACAGCTTACGCTGTTCGACCTACGAAACGATCCTGGTGAAACGGAAAATGTGGCCTTAGAGAATCCTGACATCGTCGCGTCTTTGATGAAACGCATCGAGCGCGCGAGAGAAACGCTGGGCGATCTCGACCGAACCGGCAGTGGCGCAAGGCTCTTTGATCCGGGCACTCGTAAACTGCAAGTTCCTCTGAAATGAAAGTCGAAAGCCAAGACATCCAAAGCCGGACTTAACAACCGGCCGACTTCGTCAAAGAGCACATCACGCCGCATCACGTCACGTCGGCGAATAGTACAATGCTTATGAAAATCACAGCCAAAAACCGATCGAGAGACTGGACGTTGATCCGATGATGATTAATTTGTCAGACCGCATTGAATTGTCAGAACAGAGCCCTCACCCGAGAAACTCGCACTCGTTGTTGACTCGTCTGCGGGTGATGCACCAGCTACCTCGCGTCTATTGGGCCGCGTGCATGATAGCTGCCGTTTCGGTTTTGCATGCCGCAACGGTTGGTGCTGCGGAAGCAGCGAAGAAACCAAACGTCCTGTTTATTGCGATCGACGACCTTAACGACTGGACCGGATTTCTCGGAGGCCACCCTGACGCGGTCACGCCTCACATGGATGCGTTGGCCGGTCACGCTAGAAATTTCATCAACGCCCATTGCTCTGTCCCTGTTTGTTCCGCCTCGCGAGTCTGCGTGATGTCGGGTGTGGCAGCGACGACGCACGGCAGTTACGAACTGGGACCGAGCTATGAAGAACTGCCTGCTTTGTCAGAAGTTCCTACCCTTCAGCGATATTTTAAGGACAACGGCTATTACACCCTGTCGGGCGGAAAGGTGCTGCACCATGGGTTTAATGGTCGGTTAGCAGGTGCAATTGACCGGTCGTTTGGCCGCCAGAAAACTCGCCGGCCCAAGACCCCGATGAACCGACCTTCTCACTGGAGCGGTGCGTGGGACTGGGGAGCGTTTCCGGAAACCGATGCTGAGATGGCAGACGCTCAGTTGGCCGACAAAGCGGCGAAAGCCTTGCAGGAAAATTTCGATCAACCGTTCTTCATGTCGGTCGGATTCGTTCGGCCGCATGTGCCGCTTTTCGTTCCGCCAAGGTGGTTTGATCTTTATGACGCGCAATCATTCAAATTGCCACAAAGTCCAGCGTCCGAGCTCGACGATCTTCCGGCTAACTTTTTGAGCATCAATCAATATGCCGCTGCACCTACCCACGCCGAAGTCATCAAGCACGGTAAGCAGCGAAGTTTGACGCACGCCTACCTTGCGTCGATTAGTTTTGTCGACCATTGCGTGGGCATGGTCTTGGACGGACTGAAATCCGGTCCACACGCGGACAACACATTGATCGTTTTATGGAGCGATCACGGATTTCACCTTGGCGAGAAACAACATTGGGCGAAACGCACTTTGTGGGAAGAATCCACGCGTGTTCCGCTGCTGTTTGCCGGCCCGGGGATTGAACCAGGGGAGGCATGTAGGCAACCTGCCAGCCTGCTGGATATCTACCCGACACTGGTCGAACTATGCGGATTGCCTATGAATCCACATCTGCAGGGACTTTCACTCGTTCCGCAACTCCGCGACCCTGCGGCGCCGAGAGAACGTCCGGCAATCACTTCTTCGTACTTCGGCAACCACTCCATTCGTAGTCGGGATTGGCGATTGGTTGTTTACAACGATGGCGAGCAAGAACTGTACGACCATCGAAGCGACCCTCATGAATTGCACAACTTGGCTGGCGAGACGGCGCACAAAGCGGTCCAGGACGAACTGGCCCAATGGTTACCGAAGGATGCGGCACCAGAGTTCAAAAACAGATCGGAACGTCCCCGAGCAAATCAGAAATAGCGTGTGTACTTACGCTGGAAACTAACGCTTTGTTATCGGTTTCAAAAACCGGCGCCACCCGATTCGCTCGCCGGACCTTTCAAGCGAGCGAGGCCTTACAACTATCGAACGTCCGCGCTGGGCCGCGATTCGTTGAAATTTTTGCATCGAAACGGCTTGTGTTTATCCATGTGAGATATCCCGCCACTATCGTTTCTCTTCTGCGTGACAATGACGTTATCTAGATCGGCTTAAACGTTTTCATGTTTCGACTCGCACCCGCCCTGCTGTTGTTCTTCGCTGCACTTTCCGCTTCCGCAATGGGAGCGGACAAGATCACGTATGAAGATCACATCGAGCCGATCTTTCGTCAGCACTGCATGAAGTGTCATGGGAACGACGAGCAAGAAGCGGGACTGAATTTGCAAAGTTTCGGCGCTGCGTTAAAGGGTGGCAGTGGGGGCAAAGTGCTTGTGCCGGGGCGTGCGAGCCAGAGTCTTCTTTATCAGTCCATCACCAACGAGGATGACGACTTGCGGATGCCACCGAACAAGCCGCCGATTCCGATGGACCAGATTGATTTGGTACGCCAATGGATCGACACCGGCATGTTGGAAACGGCATCGGGGATCGCGATGATCCAATCGCGTGATCTATCTTTCTCACCGTCATCCGATGTGGGCAATGAACCCGACGTTCCGCCGATGCCGGTATCGCTGCCTGAAATCGCGTTGCCGATAACCAAGCGACCTCTTCCTGTGCTGGCCATCGACACCAGTCCCTGGGCGCCGCTGCTTGCCGTCGCGTGCCAGCAGCATGTTCGGCTGGTAAACACTCAAACGCGGAAAACGATTGGTCACCTGGCATTCCCGGAAGGTGTGCCGCACGTGATTCGATTCAGCAGCGACGGTTCGATCTTGCTGGTTGCCGGGGGTACGCCTGTTCAGAAAGGCTTGGTGGTGCTCTTTGACGTGAAGTCCGGTAAGCGGCTTGCGGAAATCGGTGACGAACTGGATTCCGTTCTTGCGGCGGACTTGAGCCCGGATCAGAAACGCGTTGCCCTGGGTGGTTCCAGTAAGGTGGTCAAGGTTTATTCCACAACGGATGGAAAATTGCTTTACCAACTGACCAAACACACCGACTGGATCACCGCCTTATCCTTCAGTCCGAGCGGAACGAAATTGGCGACGGGCGATCGTGCCGGCGGGATGCATCTGTGGGATTCAGTGCGTGGGGATTTACTGCTGAACCTCGCCGAACATCAATCCGCAATCACTTCGATAGACTGGCGTCTCGACAGCCGCTTGCTCGCTTCCTCAGGTGATGATGGAAATATCATCTGGTGGGATGCCAGCGATGGCTTTCCCGCGATCAACAAATCGAACGATCACTCAATGCCACGTCCACCTGGTCGTTATGGAAAGTTGCCCAATGGTGTTTTGAATGCCCGCTTCAGTCGATCCGGCCGCCTGGCAACCGTTGGCCGAAATCATGCGACGCACCTGTATGATGTCGATGGCAACGTACTCAATCGATACAAATTTGATGATGCGATGCCGCTGTGCACGGCAGTGACGCATGATGAGCGATCAATTGTTGCTGGATATACCAATGGCGAAATCAAATTCTGGAACGCACAGTTATCTGATGAATCGGTAATCGAATGAAATTTCCAATGAAAACGAAAACGTCTGGCTGTCACGGCTTCCGACAACTGAATCGGCGAACTGCGATTTGCGCCGGAAGTCTGAGTGCACTCGGTTTATCGATGGGTGACCTGTTTCGACTTCAGGCCGCTGAGAGCAATGCCTTCAACATGGCAAAGGGTAAAAAGAAAGAGGCAAAAGCACTGAGCGTGATCCAGTTGCATTTACCCGGAGGTCTCGCCCAGCAAGAATCATTCGATCCCAAGCCGGAAGCACCGATCGAGATTCGCGGCACGTTTGGTGTCACCAAGACCAAGGTGGGAGACGTCCTCAGCGATAACTTCCCGAAAACAGCCGAGATACTCGACAAGGTTACGTTGATCCGCAGTTTGGTCGGCAAAATCCCCGATCATAGTCAGGCGACCTACCATCTCTTCACCGGTTATACGCCCGCGACGGTGATCGACTATCCTCAAATGGGTACCATCGTCAGTCACGAACTTGGCAATCGTGGGCAGCTGCCGCCCTATATCGCGATTCCCAAAAAGCACGGTTTCAGTGGCGGCACGGGATTTCTCAGCAGTACCTTCGGACCGTTCGAACTGGGCGCCGATCCGGGTGGCAAAAGCTATCGCGTGAAAGACTTTTCCATCCCGGACAACTTATCGATCGAGCGGGTGGATCGCCGCATGACGGGCCGGCAGTTGGTCGAAAGCCGCATTCGTGAAATGGAATCGAATCCGGTCATGCTGGACACGATGGACGATTTCTATCAACAGGCCTACACGCTGCTGACTTCGCAAGAAGCGCAAGGGGCGTTTGTGCTTGATCAAGAAGACGAGGACACCTTTCAGCTTTACGGACGTGACGTCGTCGGCTTGCGGGGTCCCGATCGCAAATTCCATCCCAAAGGTCTAGCCGAGCGACTAATGGTTGCGCGGCGATTGGTGGAATCGGGCGTGCGGTTCGTGACGGTGAATTACGGGGCCTGGGACAATCACGTCGATATGAAAAAGAGCGCGCTCGATCAAATGCCCGCCCTCGATCATGGAATTGCGGGGTTGATTACCGATCTGGATCAACGTGGTTTGCTTGATACCACAATCGTTTGGATCACCAGCGAATTCGGACGAACTCCCAAAGTCAACAAGGATGCCGGTCGTGACCACTGGGCAAGATGCTATTCCCACTTGGTCGCCGGTGGCGGCTTCACGCGAGGCCAGATTTATGGCAAGAGCGATTCGACGGGTGCCGAGCCGAGCGAAAACGCACTTGTGTTGGAAGACCTGATGTTCACGATCTATCACCAACTCGGGATTGATGCCAACAAGGAACTCTTGGCATTTGGCACGCGACCGATCGAGATTATCAAGGAAGGAAAACTCGCCAAGGGTCTGCTCGCTTGAATGAATCGAGTCACATGGAATTCCAAATGAAATCACGAACGATCGTCGCGACACTGTCTCTAATTCTGATCCCTTGTTTCTCTCAGGCCGCGAGACAGAAAAACATCGAATCGGTAACGCCTCGAATCGGGCAGCGTGGAACGACCGTGGACGTGCTCTTCAAGGGACTTTCGATTGACGACCCGCGACAAGTGATCTTTGAAAATCCCGGCATCACGGTCATCGATCTGAAACAAATTGAACTCGAAAAGCCATCGCAGATCGCCGGCGGGCCGCGAACAGATGTCACCTGCAAATTTGTCATCGCCGGCGATTGCCCGCTCGGCGAGCATCGTTTTCGATTACTGACCGGCACGGAACTCTCGGGGCTAACAACTTTCCATGTCGGACGATTTCCTTGTGTCGATGAGTTAGAACCGAGGCATCAACAAACCAACGGTACTTTGGAAACCGCCGAGTCGATCGAACTCAATACAACCGTTCGCGCTCTGATGGACAGCGACTCAGCAGACGACCACGATTATTATCGCGTTGCGGTAAGTGAGGGCCAGAGACTATCCGTCGAGGTCGATTCGGTTCGCATTGCCGATCAGAATTATGGCAATTCAGAGTTCGACCTTCAGGTTCGCATTCTCGACTCGCAAGGCAATGAATTCGCGCACAACGATGACAACGATTTCGCGTTACAGGACCCCGTGGTCTCGACCATCATTGACTACAGCGGCTTTGCCTACATCGAAGTGAGTCGTTCGTTGTTCGCACCGCGCGACAGCATGTACTGTGTGCACATTGGCGATTTTGCTCGCCCGCTGCTTGCGTTTCCTCCTGGAGGCCAAGCCGGAGAAACGATCGAAGTGCAATTGATCGGCGACGCGGCGGGAGACTATCGCAAAGAAGTCACCGTTCCAGAGGGCACCAGTACCTTCGGGGTGGATGTTGGTGCCAATCATCCTGTGCGGATGCGATCGTGCGAATATCCAAGCATCATGGAATCGAACGAGGGAAAGCCCACGGTTGTTGAATCAATCCCCGTGGCACTCAATGGCCGATTAACCACACGTGGCCAGTACGATGATTATCGGCTGAGCGTTGTTCAGGGAGAGCGATATCGATTTCGTGTCTATGCGTTCTCTCTCGGATCATCCATCGATACCGTGATGCAAATTCATGAAATCGATGGTGGCCAAATCACCGAAATGGTGCGCGAGGAAGATGACTCGACGATTCCCGATCGCGATATCTTTGGCACTCGTTATCGCGGCGGCATCGGAATCGGTGACATCATTGACCCGACAACGATTTGGAAGGCGAAAAAGACTGGCGACATCATCGTGCGAATTTCTGACAGCAGCGCACATGAGGGCCCCGGTGGAATCTACCGTGTTGAAATTGAGCCGGTTAGAACCATGGTCGCGCCCACACTCGCCAGCAGCACGTTTGATGGATCGGAATCCACCCGCGTCACGGGCTTGGCGATCCCAAAAGGAAACCGCTGGAGCGTAAACATCACGCTGCCCAAGGGACAGTTTGCCTCGCCCACGAAACCCTTTCGCTTGGTCGCCAAAGGCTTGCCCGAGGGCGTCGAAATGATTTCTGCACCTGTGATCCCCGAAAGCAAACTCTGGCCGGTCCTGTTCAAAGCCTCGCCTGAGGCAAAGCTGCGCGCAACGACCTTTAAAATTGTCGCGGAATACGCAGATTCGCCGCACGAACCCATCGAATCCTTCAATCAACACAACGTTCCATTCATCAATCATTCCGGTGGGAATGCATGGAAACGAGTGACAACCGAAAGTTTCTTCGTCGGGGTCACCGAAAGCCCACCTTTTTCAATCGAGTTGGCAGAGAACGAAATTCAACTGCTGCGCGAAGCGACTCGCAAGATACCGGTGAAAGTCACGCGTCATGGCGACTTCAAAGGCCCGGTCCTCGTTAACGTCGGTTTCGTGCATGAAGCGATCGACACGTCGCCCGAACTTGTTGTGTCGCCGGATCAGTCCATCGTGGAAATTGAACTTACCGCCGGCGCAAATACCCCACTGCAGACCCTGCCGTTTGTCGTTACGGGCAGCAATACCAACGAAGCGTTTGATCCGTATCTTGGAATCGGTCACATTCGTGTTTCCAGCAACATCGCGAAGCTGACCGTCACTCAACCCTACCTGCGACTGACGGCCGAGCCACAGAGTATCCGTCGCAACGGCACCGGTGAACTGACATGGGATGTGCAGCATCTGGCGCCTTTCCAGCAGCATGCAACGCTCAAGTTGCTGGGACTTCCCAAAGGCGTTACCGCTGCGAGTCCCGTGACGGTTTCCGCGGGCCAGCCGCAAGCCACCTTTCAGCTTCAGGCCACCGATGAAGCATTGATCGGAAACAATCTCGGGATCGCGTGCGAGGTCACTTACAAGACCGGTGACGCAGTCATCCGACAGATCACTGGTGAAGCCTCTCTAAGAATTGACCCCTCGGTGAAGAAATAGGCTATGAATCGCTACTGCAGAGTGCTTGTATGTCCGTTGTTCGTTTGCTTGATGATCGAATCAAGTATCGGCCAGGAGCATCAGGTTGCCAGCTTTCGTCATGATGTGATGCCAATCTTGTTTCGCTCAGGATGCAATGCCGGAACCTGTCACGGCGCCGCCCGCGGCAAGGATGGTTTCATGCTTTCTCTGTTCGGTTACGACGCCCGGGGCGATCACTACCGAATCGTTGAAGAGATGTATGGCCGCCGCATCAATTTTGCCAAACCAGAGCAAAGCCTATTACTGACCAAAGCGACGGGAGCGGTTCCGCACACCGGTGGAGAATTATTTACCAAGGATAGCGAATACTATCGTACGCTCTTTCGCTGGATCGATGCCGGCGCCCCCGATGATACTGGTGACATTGCGGAAACGGTCGGCCTGGAACTCTCGACCGACAGCATCGTTTTTGAAAACAAGAACGATGAAAAAAACGTGACGGTCACCGCTCTTTATGACGATGGAAGTCGTCGCGACGTTACATCTTTGGCGCTCTTCCATAGCAACAATTCCAGCGTCGCACAGATCGACAAGTTCGGACGTGTCGTTTCCGCCGGCCCAGGCGACACCAATGTGTTCGCCCGCTTTAGCCGATTTACGATCGGTGCGGAAGTGATCGTTCTGCCTCCGGCCAAAAATGCCACGGCCAGTCATCTGGTACCGAACAATGACATCGACAAATTGGTTTTTGACCGGCTAAAGATGCTGCGAATCGAACCATCGCATGTCGCGGATGATGAAACATTTCTCCGCCGACTCTCACTGACTCTGATCGGTCGCCCGCCTACGGTCACCGAATACAAAAATTTCATGGCGGACGCCTCGCCCGATAAACGGGAACGCAAGGTCGACGAATTGCTAACCGACGATGGCTTTACCGATCTTTGGACGGCTCTTTGGAGCGAACAACTGCGCATCATCGGTGGAAACTACGCGCCGGTCGGTACGCACGTTAAAGCTGCCGATGCATTTCATCAATGGATTCGCCGACAGATTCGCGACGAACGACCGTTGAACGAATTTGTAGCCGACATGGTCGCGGCTTCCGGCAGCAACCTGCGTGAGGGTCCCGCTAATCTTTACACGATGTTGGTCCACGCCCCACGGCTAACGCCGAAAAATCTTGCCGCTGATTTTTCACAGGTCTTCCTGGGGATCCAAATCCAGTGCGCCGAATGCCACAACCATCCGTTTGATCGCTGGACGATGGATGACTACTACAGTTTCGTCAGTTTCTTTCAAGGTGTGCAGCGCAAGCCTGGTATCGAAGCGCGAGAGATGCGAATCTTCTATGACACCCAAGCGGAACCCGCCAAGCATTTGCTCGACGGCCGCCCCATGCCCGCAAGACCGCTTGGTGAAATTGAATCAGTCGCACAAGGCGGCGACCCAAGAATCGCTTTGTCCAAGTGGCTCACTGCCCCGGAGAACCAAATGTTCGCCCAAAACATGGCGAATCGAATCTGGGCGCAAGTCATGGGGCAAGGCGTGATCAACCCCGTCGATGATATTCGCGTCAGCAATCCGCCGGTGAACGCGCCCCTGCTCGATGCGTTGACGAAGAAGCTGGTCGCCTATGATTTCGATTTACGCTCGTTGGTCCGCGACATTTGCAATTCCAAGACTTTTCAACTTAGCTCGAGCCCCAACGACACAAACCGTCTCGACACGCGTCAGTTCTCGCACTTCTATCTGAAACGCTTGCGATCGGATGTGCTGATGGACTCGGTTGTCACTGTCACGGGCGTGCCTCGCCGGCTTTCCGGTTTTCCCGATGGCACAAAAGCAATCGACTTCTACCCTCGCGTCAACGGCGACACCAACCGCGCCCTTTTCGGCGATGATTTTTTCGAAACGTTTGGCCGATCGGGGCGCGATACCGTCAGTTGCAGTGCGACGAAGAGTGAACCGACACTCTCTCAGGTGTTGCATTTGACCGTTGGTGAACTGATCAATCCAAGGGTCGATCTGCGCGGTCGCTTGAATCACATCATCAATACCGCCGAATCTGATCAGGCCGTGATCGAAGAACTATTCGTTCAAATCCTCAGTCGCCAACCCACCGAGCGTGAAGCCGCCGGCTTCGCTGAACTGCTGCAAGGCGAATCCAAGAAAGACGAAGTCTACGAGGACATGGTCTGGAGCCTATTAAGCTCGACGGAATTTTCGTTCATCCATTGACCGAAGAAACTTCCCACAAAACAGCTTTCGAATTCTTCTCTAGCGAACTCGTTCGGGCGTGTAGGTCGCAGCAAGGTTCAACTCATCCCGCAACCGAGCAAAACCGTTCGGATTATCGGGAAGCGACGAGTGTTCGGTAATCGCGTTGTCAAGAAAGCCAAGCAATCTGTTCTGTGTTGGGCGGATTTTGTCCTGGGACAATTCGGCAGTCATGACAAACACCATCTCGTGCACAGGGTCTACATAGATCAACTGCCCCCGCACGCCTCTTGCAGCGTAGGCCGATCCATCGCCCAGTTTCGTCCACCAATAATAGCCGTATCCCGTTCCCGTTTGATCAGCCGTCGCCCGGTGAACCCAGTGGGTTGCTAATAGTTGCTCTGCCCGCCATGTGCCACGCTGAAGATATAATTGCCCCAACTTGGCCATGTCCAACGCGCGCAATCGCAGTCCATATCCGCCGGGCAGAGTTCCCGTACTGTCGGGAAATTTCCATTGATGATTCTTAAAATCAAGCGGCGCGAATAGGCCTTCGTTGGCCACCTTGTCTACCGTCTGTTCGTAGGCACGCTCTAAGATCGCGGCGACCAGTTGTGGTTCGGCGTTGCCATAGACGAAGGGTCGCTCTCGGTTTTCATTCATAGGCAGCCGCAATATCAATTTCGTTCGGTCGGGCGCTCGGTGAATCTGATCGAACAGTTCCTTCTTCGGGCCGCTTGGCATGTTGCCCCGCGCACAGGGAAATCCGCTTCGCATGGTCAGCAGATCGCCGATCGTCACGGCACCTTTGCTCGGGTCCGTCTCCGCCAGCATTGCTTCGGGAAAGAGTGACTGAAGGTCCGTATCGGTACCCGTTAGCTTACCATCCTTGATCGCAATCCCGACCAACGTCGCAACGACACTCTTGGTCACCGAAAACACATCATGATGGTGCGCTCGGCTGATGTCCGCGGGATACCATTCCAACGCGATGTCGCCTCGCCGTAAAAGAACCATGCTGCGGATGTCCAGATTCTGGCCTCGCACCCATCGTGACATTTCCACAAGTGGTTGTGATCGAACGCCTAGCTCCTCCGGAGTCCTGGACTGTAACTGCTGCGCCCAGCCAAACTTCACACTGCTGGCGACAAATAGCATGCTGAGCAGAAAGATTCGTTTTGGAATCATCGAGCAACGTATCGGTTAGCAAAGGCCACATTGTCCCGACATCATCGAAGCGAAACTTTCAGGACAATGCAACGTGGTGGTGACGTCAACCATTGTATCCCGAGCGTCCACTTCTGGTGGCGACATGCGGCTTACTCTTTGCACCGATCGGATTTGAAGCCCCTTCTTCTCGAACCGTCTCCCTCTTTATCACTCGCTTGGAGTGATGCAATGTGCTTGCACAGGTTGGATAATCGAGGCCTTAGGATTCTAGCTCGAGGCGTAAATCGCGGAGACGATCTAACGGTCTGGTGAGCAAAGGCCACAGACCCGCTCTGGTAAACCAGCTTGCTGTCGCATCGCAAGGAAAGGCAGCTCAAACGAAGGCTAAAGTGGTCGCTCGGGCGGAATACAGATGCTAGCCCGCAACAAGGCGATCCCCGACAAGTTACCATTCTGACGGGCCAAGTTTAAAATCAAGCCGGCTTCATGGGTATACTTAATGCCCTGAACCGATTGCACATAGACACCCTCTCATCGAACCGTGCCCTATCATGAGCGATCTCTGCAATGAGTCACTAACTCACTGAAAGTGATATTCAATTGCCAAATCCGGAGTTCAAAATGCAGACGCAAAGCTTTCTCGCCGTGATCCTCGCCTCGCTGGTTTGTAGCGTGGGCACACCCGTCGCCAGGGCTCAAGAAGAGGCACAAGTTGATCGCACTTCACTGCCGATCAAGGGTCCGTGGTATCCGCCGATCACGACACTCGATGCGCGGGACGCGAAAGCGCCGCCCGTCTTTGAAGTAAAAGCACCTAAGGACGCACCGAATGTTTTAATCATCTTGCTCGACGATTTGGGATTTGGCGGTACCAGCGCCACCGGCAGCGTTTTGAAAACGCCTCACTTTGACAAGCTCGCTAAGAATGGCCTGCTGTACAACCAGTTCCACACGACCGCACTTTGCTCACCAACGCGGCAAGCGTTGATCACGGGACGGAACCATCACTCTTGTAACCAAGCGAAGATCACCGAAGTGGCAACATCGTTTCCCGGTGCCACGGGCATGCTCCCCAACGATATCGCGACGATCGCCGAAACACTCCGACTGAACGGTTACAGCACATCGGCGTACGGCAAACATCATGAGACGGCCGTGTGGGAGATCAGCCCGTCCGGTCCGTTTGATCGCTGGCCAAATTTCACAGGCTTTGACGAATTCTATGGTTTCCTCGGCGGCGAGACCAACCAATGGGCGCCGGCGGTCTATCACAACCTGAACCGGATCGAAACTCCAGACGACCCGGACTATCACTTTATGAATGACATGGCCACTCAGGCCATCCAGTGGATCCGTTTCCAACAATCACTGACACCGGACAAGCCTTTCTTCACCTATTTCGCGCCGGGCGCCGTGCATGCTCCGCATCACGTGCCGAAATCCTATGTGGACAAATGGAAGGGAAAGTTCGACGGCGGCTGGGACGTGATCCGACAACAGATTTATGAACAGCAAAAGAAGCTAGGCGTAATTCCGGCGGATACGAAACTCGCAAAAAAACCGGACGACATCAAGGACTGGAACACCCTCTCGGCAACAGAGAAAAAACTCTTCGCTCGTCAGGCCGAAGTCTTTGCCGCTTTCCTAGAGATGACCGACCATGAAACGGGGCGGGTGATCCAGGCGATAGAAGACCTGGGCGAACTTGATAATACGTTGATCTTTTATATCGCCGGCGATAACGGCACCAGCGCCGAAGGAGTCATGAATGGTCTCTACAACGAGATGACCTACTTCAACGGCGAACCAAAGGGATCTGATGTTGATTTCATGATGCAGTACTATGACAACTGGGGCGATCCCACGACTTATCCACATATGGCGGCTGGTTGGGCGGTTTGTTTCGATTCACCGTTCACGTGGACCAAACAGGTTGCCTCGAACTACGGTGGAACTCGCAACGCGTTAGTGATTCACTGGCCCGAACGAATCAAAGAAAAAGGTGAAATCCGATCGCAGTGGCACCACGTCATTGATGTCGCGCCAACGATTCTCGAGGCGGTCGGACTGCCACAACCACGCGTCGTCAATGGCGTTCCCCAGCGACCGATCGAGGGTACCAGCATGGTCTACACGTGGGACTATCCCAATGCTCCCGATCGCCATCAGCTCCAGTACTTTGAAATGTTTGGTAATCGAGGTATCTATTTCGACGGCTGGTTCGCCGGCACACTCCACATCAAGCCATGGGGCAAAGTCGAAAATAGATTCACAGAGGATACCTGGACGCTGTATCACGTTGCGGAAGACTTCAGCATGTCGACGGATCTGGCGAAAGAACACCCCGATATGCTGGCCAAGCTGCAGCAAGTCTTTCTGGCTGAGGCAGTGAAGTACAACGTACTACCGCTGGATGACCGACGACAGGAGTTGTTCAATCCCAAACTCGCTGGGCGCCCGGATCTGATGTTTGGTCGAAAGAGTCTGACTCTCTACGAAGGCATGAACGGATTACTGGAAAACGATTTTATCAACATCAAGAACACTTCATTCGAGATCGTTGCTGACATTGAAACCGGCGACGAACCCGCCGATGGGGTCATCGTTGCTCAAGGTGGACGGTTTGGCGGATGGAGCTTGTTCGTGAAAGACGGCACACCCAAGTTCACTTACAACTATCTCGGTCTGAATCGACCAACCGCAACATCATCGATGAAGCTGCCCGAAGGCAAGTCGACGGTGAAGATGGATTTTGCCTACGACGGCGGTGACAAACCCGGCGCCGGCGGAACCGCAACGGTCTACATCAACGGTAAGGCGGTCGGTTCCGTCAAAGTTCCGCAGACGGAATTCTCCATTTTTTCGGCGGACGAAACGGCCGGCGTGGGCGTCGACACCGAAACGCCAGTCTCCGAAGAGTACGAACGATCGAGCAGCAAATTCAACAGCAAGATCAACAAGGTCACGATCACGCTGAAAGATTGAGTCCTCTCATCTTGTGGGTACAGAACGGCCACTCTCTTGGCGGTTCGGTTGGTTCACATTTTTTCTCTTGGTGTAAGCCCTGCTAATGATGTCCTGAGTTTCCTGTCTCACGCCAAGTGCCTGTCCATGTCGCCCGGTTCCGTCCCCGTTGTTAAGCGTACTGTTCCAGTCCAGATAGTGAGTGCGGGCCAACAACTGCGGTTTGTAATGCCTGTCAAGAATGGCGGCATAGGCTTCCCAAGCGGACTCGGCTTCTTTGATGTGGACGATTGATTCGTCGTGCAGCTTTCTATGCCGGTCGTCGAAGTCCGATTCTCGGTAGACCCAGTATTTGGCAGCGCAGCGTTGTTTGTCGGCGTAATAGCGACCGAGCATCGACATGCTTTCGATGTCCCAAAGTAGGTCACGCAGTTCGATATTTTCCCCGGCGTTGGACTTCAGTTTCGGGAGCGCCTGGTCGACTTCGTCGGCCCAGCGATCCAGATTGTCTGCAACTTCGAGGGGAGTCAGCACTTCATCACCGAAGTCGTCTTGGTTGCCGTTCATATAGACTTTACCCCATTCCGGTATCGAGATGCACGGCTTCTCGCCAGCCGGCGGTGGATTCCTTAGCTTCTGCGGCAGCCGCCTTAAAGACTTCTGTCCCTCACCGTAGTAATAGCTGGGAATCGTCAGGAAACCTGTTTTGGAATTCCCACCGTAAATACACGCCTCTGGTGCTAACGCATAGTCCGTCCCTTCGTAGACAGCCCGGTTGATCTGCGGTACGACTTCAGAAACCGTCTGCCAGGTGTCATGAAGCAGCCTGGCCGTCGATGCGTCCAAGCTAAAACGATGCTTCAACGCAGCCGTCCAATATTCATCGCCGAGTTCGTTGTTGTAGGCCATCTCGCCCCACATCCGGAAACTGTACCAGTGCTTGTCGAGCTCCAGCTGTTCCTGCAACTCAGGCACGGTGCTATAGAAAACTTTCCCCCAGACATAACCGTCGGACCCCATCATGAATCCGGGACTGTGCTCGATTGGCATATTGCGGATGAACTGCCGGACATAGTCGGGACTGCCCCAGCGATGCATGAACAAGTCATCATTGCGAAGATTCAGCCAGATCTTGTAACCCTGGCCGAGCCAACCGGCCTTCAGTGCGCGTTTCTCCCATTCCTGTGGTCTTCTGGACGAATGGATACGGCCCACGACATACTTGACACTGACGTCAACGGGACCGCCCTCGTACTTGGACGTAAACTGCTCCTCGACATCCTCCATCTTCGTGCTGTGATTGCGCCAGATAAACCGGATCATTCGGTCCGGTTGCTCTTTGATCGCATCCATCACCCCCAGGCCATAAGTCTTGTAGATGTAGGCTTCGGTGGAATCATCTCCTTCCAAACTCTCATCGTCACACTCGCCGGCAGCAACGCCGATGGCGGTGATCGACGGGTAGCTCAACACTAGTTCTTTCACCGCGGCGCGAAGATACTTGATGGTCGCGGGGTTCGTCTGGTCAGCCTCAATGCCGTACTTCCCCTTGGCTCCATGCATGTGGACGTTCCAGTGAAACAGCGTGACTTGAATCCCACGATCACCGGCATGCTTGAATACTTTGTTCCAGTGGGCAATTTTCTCATCGATGGTCATCTTTTTGACCAACTCGATCTTCCCGTCTTCAGGGGACGCGTGCCCGTCTCCATTGGTATCAAGAACGCCATCATGCCACTGGTGATCTTTCATCATGAAGATCCTTGTGAAATAGCGGCCCTTCGATTCATGATCGAGAACCCCGTCCTTGACCCGGTACACATCCTCTTCGGCACACGCCGGATAATCGTGAAGTTTCACCATGTGGGGATACGGATGGCTCGTCCACAGGCTTAAGGTGTTGTACCGGTAGCGTGCCAGACCATCGAGATATGGCTTCCAGAATCCTTCAAAATCCCACACGTTCGCGACGTTCTTCTGCGCCGCATCACCGGAGTCATCGTAGGAGGGACTGCGCGCATCCAGAGGAATGTTAAATTTGATTCCGCGTTTTTCGACGAACGGCTTGCGAATGACATTGTCGATCGGCAGGCCCAGCTTCAGGTACTCCGCCACTTCGATCCCACCATACATAGCTCCGTTTGCATCGGTACCGATGACCATGATCTGGTTCGGGCCGTCTCGCTGAATGCGAAACGCCTCGGGTGAGGCTTCGTCTGGTTCAATCTCCAACGTGATCTGCAGCACTTCCTGCCCCGTCTCTTGTAAGGCAGCATTGAGTTCCTGAGCCGCGAAGACCAACTGTGGATTCTCTGCATCGTGCTTGACGCAAGCATCCACTCGCTGCGGAAAATGAATATCACACCAGCACATCAAAACGAAGAACAATGGAAGTGTTCTGTTCATCGTTTCTCGCATTTGTCTGACATTGGGAAAACTTTCTCGTAAAGATTCTTGATGACTCGGTGATTCAAACATGATGACTTTTGATGGTGTTGCTTGGATACGATGGATTGATGCGCTTATTTCTCGTCGTCGTCCAAAGATCGGCTGCCCTCAAAGGCGCCCCACTGAACGCGCTGGTCGTACTCTTTCGCATTTTGATAGACTTCGGATTCGTAGTTCGAATTCCGCTTGGGGATGCGAGCGCCGACTTGTTCAAAGTAACCCATCATCTGTTTGTAAAGCTGCTGATGCTCGTCCGCATGAGTCGCCGCGATGTTGTGAACTTCGCCCATATCGTTGGAAAGATCAAAGAGCATCGGGACGTCGGGTCGATCGTAAAAATGCAATAGCTTTCGATCACCGGAAACAACGGCCGAGTGTGGCATGCCGCTGCGGTAATGTGGGTAGTGAAAGTACAAATTGCGGTTAAGGAATGTGCTGCTTGGTTCTTCGCCCGCGATGTAGTCGGCCAGGCTAACGCCGTCGATGTCTTGCAGAGATTCAGGTTCGCCGCCCGCCCAATCAACGAACGTCGGCAGCAAGTCGTAGTTGATAACGTTTCCCGCGAATATAGAACTCGCTTTAATGCCTGGGCCTTTGACGATCATTGGTACTCGAATACCGCCTTGCCACACCCACCACTTCGCCCCGTGATGCGGCTGGGTGAGGCCGGGTAGAAACGAATGCCGATAGCCATTGTCGGAAACCATGACCACGTAGGTGTTGTCCGCGATTCCAAGTTCTTCAATTCGATCGAGCACCTCGCCAATCCGGCCATCAAGATCCTCTGCCATGCCCAGCCAGATTGCCGGGTCCGATTTTCGCGTCACCGTTTCAGCTGTCTTGCCAATTTGCTTGTAGTAGGACTGCACGGCGGGGTGGTTCACATATTTTTCTCGCGTCGCAGGCAAACATTCGCGACCTTCGTGCATCGCGTAGTGAGAGACCTGAAGATAGAAAGGCTTGCCGGATTTCACTTGATCGTTCATGAAGCCAATCGCCTTGTCGGTCACGCTGAACATCAACTTGGGATCCGTCAGGTCATCGGGCAGCCGCTGCTTTGCGTTGTCCGCTAGCGTGTTGCCGGGTTTGTTGTCGGTGTCACCATCGTGCACAGCGTAACCTTCATCCTCGGGATCGCCTCGCATATGCCATTTGCCGATATGAGCACTGACGTAACCCAACGGTTCCAGTGCTTCCGGGATCGTCACCGCGTCTTTATCGATCGTCATGTCGGACACACACGGAATTACGGGATAGCCCTTGAATCCCTTTTCGTCGTAGTAGTCCTGCCCTCTGTCATTCATGTAAACGGTGTACCCGCTACGTGCCTGTTTGCACGCACACTCGAGACGGCGAGCATTGTGGCGATGCATAGGCGTTGCGAAACTTCATTCCTTCGCGTGCCAACCGTTCCACATTGGGCATCTGCAGAACTGGCATCCGGGAATTCTCCATCGCGTTATCCATCGGCACCGGCGAACCGTTCCACGCCCAGTCATCAATAAACAGCAACACGATGTTCGGCGGGCTATCCAGGACGGAATGTTCGGCGGAATGAGCAGACGGGATAACCGCGAGGGTTGCGAAAGACGCGAGAAAAAAAGAAAGAACGAACCGTCGCTCACGCATGAAATCGAAATTGGTGGATGGTCCATCGGCTAGCGTTTGCCTCGGATTCCTGTCACCTATTTCGCAACTTTTGCGGTTGTTCATCTGAAGCACATTCATTTTAAGATTTCCGTTCACGGATGATTAGTTCCCATTTGACCCGAGGAAAGCGACCGAAGTTGACGAGCGATCTGAGCGTGTGGCCGATTGTTTTTCCTTCGTTTCGAACCTGGCCGATATCGGTCGATGCGTTTTGATGTGGCCTTGATTGCCCCAAAGAGCTCGAGCAAAACAACGGGAAATCAGGCTCGTGCGATTGACGCAGTGGCTATCTTGCGCCCTTCACCGTTCGTCTATCGCGACCGTCCGCTAATGCGTTGCCGAGCGAGCAAATCGGCCATTTGCTTTGCGATGTCTGGATGTTCGTCAAACACGTTATTCACTTCTCCGGGATCTTCTTGCAGGTTATACAGTTGCGGCCGGAGTTCATCTCGCTGCGTGACCTTCTTTAAAGTTGGGCTTGCTTTTCCTTCGATGTACTTCCAGTCACCCTTGCGAATGGCATAGTTTCCATTGGGGCTGTGAACGATCATGGATATCCGCAGCGGTTTGCCTGATGAAGTTCCCACGATCGCTGGCAGAACATTGACACTGTCCTCTGCCACCTCTTTGTCAGATGGAACTGGCTGGCCAATCATTGCAGCGATCGTCGCGTACATGTCAACGAGACTGATCGTTTCGTCGCATACCGACTGAGCCTGGATATGGCCGGGCCAGCGCGCGATAAACGGCACGCGAAATCCACCTTGATAGATACTGTGTTTGCGACCTCGCAGTGTGCCGTTACAGCGAAGACCAGCCCGATACGCCACTGCTTCTGGTCGGTCGCCATCAGCGATCAGCACGCCACCGTTGTCACTGGTAAACACAACAAGCGTCTCGTCAGTCACCTTCATGCGGTCGAGCGTGTCCAGAATTCGCCCCACGGAGAGATCAAGTTCGTGAATCCAGTCTCCGTACAGCCCGGTACCACTCTTGCCCTTCGTTTCGTTCGAGGGCGTGTATGGAAAATGAATTGCGACGGGCGCAAAGTACAGAAAGAACGGCGAATCGTCGGTTTGTTTCTCGAGCCAACGGGTGGCATCGGAAGTCAATTCGTCCATCACGTTTTCGTCAATTCGCTGCGGCGCATCGATACCCATAAAATCGCGGCCGTAGGGAGACTTACCAGCCGGCACTCGGCGATCCGACCTTAGCCCGACAACCTCTCGATTGCGCACGTAAACACCGGACGCGTCGCCATGGTTTTGTGGCACCGCAAAGTGATAATCGAAACCGAGATCCAGCGGTCCCGGGCTAAGCGGTTCTGTAAAGTCGTGTTTCTCGGTCCCATAACCGAGATGCCACTTGCCAATCGCCGCCGTGCGATAGCCGACCGACTTTAGCAGGGACGCGATTGTCGGACGTGACGTTTCGATATGAAGCGGATCGGTCGTGTTGATCACACCATGCTTGAGGTCAGTCCGCCAGTCGTAACGCCCGGTCAGCAAACCGTACCGCGTCGGTGAGCAAACCGATGAAGGCGTGTTCGCATCAGTGAACCGACGTCCCTCGGTGGCTAACCGATCGATATTTGGAGTCCGAATATGCGTCTTATCAGCCCCGTAACTGTTCAGACTTCCGTAGCCAAGATCATCGGCAAGGATCAGTACGATGTTTGGGCGATTTGGTATTCCGCCATTCCAGCCTGAGCCCAAAAAGTTTTCAAGCTTGGGGCTGAAATTGCCCTCTGTATCACCGGTTGCCAGCACGTATGCCATGCCGCCATCGGACGCATCCAAGACACCGTCTTTGTGTTCCGCGGTCTTTCGCATCCTCGAGTGAACCCAGCGATACTCGGGACAGGGAGAATTTTTCATCCAGTCGACAAGATGCCACTTGCGAAAACTGCCACTGCCAAACTTTTCTTTGCCCTGCTTTTCGGTGAAGTAGTAAGTTGCCCCCAATTCGACACACTCATCCTTCCCGTGTGCGTCCTTCCACTTGCCTGAGCGCTCGTTGACTTCGGAGTGCGAAACGAGAATGCAGAACTGTCTCTTTGCGGGATCGGCTCGTCTGAGCGCCTGATAGGCAACCTCAAAGGGCCCCGCCTGGACGTACCAAAACCGACTGTCACGACTGCTCTTGTTGATTTCTGCGGTAGCGTTTTCAATCGCCGCTTCCAGTTCATTCTGGCAGTCGTAAAGTTTGGTCGTCTTGAATTTGAATTTCTTAACACCCTCGACCACACTGACGGTTTCTTCAGCAGCTTTGATTGGGTTGTTTCTGTCCAGCCGGTTGTTGTAGTCGAGGTGAACAAGTTTGTCCTGCCAGCCTTGCTTGGCAAAAATGGCCAGGGCCATGGCCGTGGCCCCCCAGTCATCCGGGTCAACCAAGTTGCCGTCCGCACTCCAGCCGATTCGGTCGCCTTGCTTTACCAATTCAGCCGCGGGTAGGCCCCGAGCGTGTATTCCAAAAATCAAGAACACCGAGATTGCGAATGGCAGCAGACGTTTCATTTGTTGATTCCAACAGCATCTTTAAAGCGAGAGTGGGCGGCGACACTTCTCTCCCGCCCCAGCTAAAGTTAGACAGGAAAATTGGTGATTTTTTGAAATCACGGCATTCGGTTCGTGCGGATCGCCAAAGAGTTGGGATTTTGTTGTCGAATTTCGCAGGCATCGGGAGAGAACTTTTACCGAAGGTCACCGGCCCTCATTTTATCGCAGCGAAACCCAATGAATCAGCGAAAACTTCACCGAGTCAGGTCGATCCTGTTGGTTTTGGCCTGCGTCAGCGCTTTGAACGTCTTCGATGCCAGTGCCGCAGGCGTCGAGTTTGATAAGCAGGTTCCGCAATGCGTCTTTGCCGCAACCGAACTCAAAGCTGCGATGAAGGAAGCTAACCGCGAGAACATGAAAATATCGCTGGTTATTGCCCCCAACATCGCGTCGGCCGAAGCATTTCAAATTCGCGTTGCAGGTCCCAATGAAATTCACGTCACGGGCGCGGATGCCAACGGAGTGATGTACGGCGGTATCGAAGTGGCTGAGTTCCTGAAACTGGGACTCCCAATCGAAAATGTTGACCGCACGCCGCTGCTGCAAAAGCGTGGTCTGAAAATGAACATCCCGTGGGATTGCCGCACCCCGTCTTACTGCGACAAAGGCAGTGCGGCCCAGAAGAACATCATCAACGTCTGGGATTTCGATGGATTCTGGGCACCGTATTTCGATGGTTTGGCTCGTTCCAACCTGTCATTGCCATTCCATCGCCGCGCTGGAAGCCTATCCGGCCATACGGCTTTACTCATTAATCCGCTCATTACAAAGGCCCATGAAGATGACTCCCTTACAACCTATCGCCCGCGCTGTTTTGCTGAGCGTTGTTTGGATTGCTTTAGGTCTACCAGGATCTGCGGATGAGAAGCCAAACCGGCCAAACAACAAACCGTCTGCTGCTGAGGAAAAAACGGTGATTCCCCAAACCACCTTGGACCAGTTGGACGAGCAACTTGACATCACCTTTGCACAGTATGGCGAACGTACTTTGGCGATGGACATCTATCGTCCAAAACAAGCAGACGGTCCATTACCAGCGATCATCTGTATCCACGGTGGCGGATGGGGCAAGGGCAGCAAGATCCATCATCGCAAAGTGGCACAGGCTCTGGCGGCGGAAGGCTTTGTCACCGCTTCTATTGACTATCGCTTGAGCGGTGAAGCGATCTTCCCAGCACACATTCACGATTGCAAAGCAGCGGTTCGATACCTGCGTGCCAATTCGAAACAGTATGGCATTGATGCCGATCACATCGGCGCGATCGGCCACTCTGCAGGTGGTCATCTGGCCGCGTTGCTGGCAACTTCCGCCGGTGTCAAGGAACTCGAAGGTGACGGTGGCAATAATAGTGTCAGCAGCGCGATCCAAGCGGTCGTTCCGATGGGCGGGCAGACAGATTTCCTGTCGCAACGGAACCGTGAGAAGTCGGCAAGTGCATCCATCTGGCAAGATTTCCTCGGTGGTTCGCAAGATGAAGTCCGCGAGACTTACCGACTTGCATCGCCTCTGGCGCACCTGGACAAGAACGATCCGCCCGTTTGGCTGATCACCGGCGAGAAAGACGATCCAAGCACACGCGCCGAATCTCTGCGACAAAAAATGGACGAGTTCGGCATCCTCAACGGACTGACCATCATCAACGACGCCCCGCACCCATTCACCGTCAAACAAGTCTGGTTCGATCAGATGATGGACGCCGCGGTTCCTTTCTTTGAACGAACACTAAGGAATCAGACCGCCATCGTGAATGACAGACAAGAATGAATGAGCGCAACGTGCTTCCTGATTTTTCTGTAACCGCAATTGCCAATGGATGTCATGAAATCTTTATCTTTGATGAATCGCATCGAAGCGGCGGTCGTCGGAATTTTGCCTTCCGCACACAGGCAATGTTTCCTTCTGCTGTCTGATGCCAAGCACCAAATCGTCGCGATAGGTTCCTAAGTGACCGAAAACACATCCAATTACGAAACCTTCATGCGCTTGCTTCTTCAAGAAGAATCGGCGGTAAAGGTCCACGTGCGTCGACTCGTCCCGACTTGGCACGATGTCGAAGAAGTGGTTCAGCAAACTAGTTTGATCGCATGGACGAAGTTCGAGGAACTCGACGATGTGGATCGGTTCGGTGGTTGGCTGATGACAATTGCTCGATACGAGGCGCTCAAGCATCGGCGTTCGCTTGCCCGCAGCCCCCTGGTATTCTCCGACAAGCTTGCCGAACAACTTGCCGATGCGACTGGAAACATGGCAGGTTCCGATGCGGATCGACAACAAGCGTTGGAAGGCTGCCTTAGAAAACTCAACGACTCAAATCGCGAATTGATCCTGAAAGTGTATCAACCGGGTGTCACGATTCGCGAATACGCGAAAGAACAACCTGGCAGTGAACAGGCGATTTACAAATCGGTCCATCGCCTACGGCAAAAACTCTTGGAATGCGTCAAGCGAACGCTCATCGCGGAGGGTTTGGCATGAAAAATGAGCGATTCCAACGGCTTGTTTCCAACTGGCTTGACGGTTCGCTGACGGAGGACGAATCGGTCGAACTGCAAGCGGAACTAGAACAGTCGGTATTGCGACGCGACGAGTTTGCGGACCTATGCGGCATCGATGCAGACCTGCGGCTGATGAGCGATGAATCCAACGGTTTGATCTATAAAAACGCAAGGGAATCGAATCGCATCGGCAACCGCTTGCATGCGTTTCGTCCCGGTCAATGGGGACTCTTTGCAGCAATCGCTGCGGCGTTGTTGCTAGTGGTTGGTTACGGCATCGGACGTGACGGCAACCGTGATGCTGCAATGCGGATCGCCGAGTCTGATGATCCGCAAGATGAATCGAAAGAAGTCGTTGAATCGGGATGCGCGCTGTTGTCTCGCATCGTCGATGCCAATTTCGCAGATGGAGTCATTTATCAGGAAGGCGACTCTCTTGCGCCGGGACCACTGAAACTTATTTCCGGGGCGGTACAGATCGACTTTTTCAGCGGAGCGACGATGCTGATGGACGAGGCCACTGAGGTGAATCTAGTCAGTTCGTGGGAGGTCGAGTGCGTCCGAGGCAAAGTAACGATGCATGTTCCTCCGCCCGCGATCGGTTTCCGTTTACTGCTGCCCGGAATGAAAGTCGTCGATCTCGGGACGGAGTTCGGTGTCGAGGTCGATGGGACCGATTCATCCCTGCATGTGTTCGACGGTGAAGTTGAAGCTCACGTGCCGGGTTCGAAAATACAGATCATCCGCGAAGGCGAAAGCCTTGAAACATCCGTGGGTCAAAGACTTGTCTCGGGCGAAGCGACCCCCGTCAATTTCCCGAGCGCCGAGCAATTCGAAAAACGGATCGAGTCTTTCTATAAAAGAAAGTCCGGTAAATGGTGGGTCTCGATGGAACCGGTCCGCTCGGATCCCCGCATGCTTGGTTGCTACCTGTTCAAACGCTGGGAAGACGACCGATGGGATCGCCTTATCAACAATTTTGCACTGCCCAAGAACGCGTCGTACGCTGGATCGGCCGTGGGCACTCGTTGGGCGGAAGGTCGTTGGCCAACGAAAGACGCGATGGAATTCAAAAGTCCGGGAGACCGTGTTCGTATCAATCTTGGCAAGGGAACGTACGATGGTCTGACGATGGCAAGCTGGGTCAGAGTCGATGGTCTTGACCGAAAATACAATGCTTTGTTGCTCTCTGACGGATACGAAGACGGTGAGCCACATTGGCAAATTGACCAATCCGGACGGTTGATGTTCTCGGTGAATTACATCCGCCCGAAGCCTTCGGGCAAAAAAGAAAAAAAAGGTTCTCGTCGAAACCAAGTCTACTACTCACCACCCATCTTCAACGCCGCCGGTCGGCGTTGGCATCACGTTGCGGTGACTTACAATTCGTTAACCGGTGAAGCCGTACAGTATTTCGATGGCAAAGAAGTCAGCCGTGAGGTCAACGAACATCATCAACCCGGACGCAAGATAACTTTCGGCGCCTGCGAGATTGGCAATTGGGGGTTGCCGCTGCAAGGAGTACCCTTCCCCGTCAGAAACCTAAACGGACGAATGGATGAATTTTTGATTTACCAAGAACCATTATCCACCGACGAAATCGCAAAATTGTATGAACTGGGCACACCCAATTAGCGAGCCTCACGTACCGAATTCAACTCGTGCTCAGGATCGCACGTCACTTGGCCTGCACGTCGATTGGCCTGCATATCAATTGGCCCGCACGTACATTAGCGTGCGTCAAAATGAGTGTGCACTTACGTCAACTCGCACTTCAACTCTTCCCTCGTTTCCTCAGTGCACCCATAGTGGTTGGGTGGTGGAACTTTGGTTGAGGTGCAAGTTTAGAAATCATTGATCCAACAATTTCACTCAAATAGCCAACATCCAAACGCGAGTTCCCAATGAAAACCGGTCTTCATGTGCGAATCGGCGGCATCTTTTTATTCCTATCGGCTTATCTAGGCCTTGGGTTTTCGACCGACGTTTGCGCACAGGACAGCCCGCCAAACATCGTCTTCATCTTCGTGGATGACCAAGGATACTATGATCTGGGTTGTTATGGCGCGACTGAAGTGAAAACGCCTAGAATTGACGCGATGGCAGAACGGGGAACGCGGTTCACGGACTACTACGCGGCGGCACCCATTTGCAGCCCATCACGCGCGGGGCTTTTGACCGGATGTTATCCGCGCCGTGTGGGCAACCATATTTGGGTGCATCGTGCTGATTCTCGAACAGGCATTCATCCTGATGAGCTAACGATTGCCGAGCTGTTCAAGGACAATGGCTATACAACGGCATGCATCGGCAAATGGCACCTCGGATTTGACGAACCATTGCTGCCTCGCAATCAAGGGTTTGACCACTACTTCGGTCTGCTGCACAATCTTGACCCGGTGGAAGTCATTTATTTTGAAGACAAGGGTGGTGTCCCGCTGTTGCGAAACGGCGAAGTCGTCAAACGACCTGCGGACCCTGCGGAACTTACCAAGCTGTATACGGATGAAGCCATTGGTTTCATCGAGAAAAACAAAGACGTGCCGTTTTTTCTGTATTTGCCGCACACGATGCTGCACAATCCACTTGGCGTGAGCGAAGAATTCAAAGGCACATCCAATTGGGGCGAATACGGTGACGCAATCCAAGAGCTTGACCACAACGTCGGACGCCTTTTCGATTCGTTAGAACAACAAAAGATCCTCGACAACACCATCGTCATCTACGCATCTGACAACGGACGTGGACCAGGACGAACGCCGGACCAAAAGATTCGTGGACGCAAACTATCGACCTATGAAGGCGGCATTCGCGTTCCCGCGATTGCTTGGGGACCGAACCTTGGATTGCAGTCGGGCGTCGAATGCTCGGCTGTCGTGCGGGCAATGGATTGGTATCCAACACTTGCAACCTTCGCCGGCATTCAAGTTCCCGAAAATCATATCATCGACGGTCGCGATATCAGCCCCTTATTGACGGGCGAATCTGAATTCGTACCAGCTCCCGAAATGAGAATGTCGCTGAACGCTTCGGTTCCACTTCGCCGACGCTGGGACCCGACGGGCGAATGGTCGCCCCTGGTCAAACGCAACGAATACAACGATGCGTTTTTCTACCACGGCAGTGAGGGAGCTCTGTCCGCCGTGCGATGGCAGAACTGGAAGCTCTATCTAAGCCCATCGCTTCAGCTGTATGACTTGGACCAAGACCCCGGCGAATCGAAGCTGATCCGCAATCAAGAGATCATCCGTAAACTACGCGGAATGGTGATCATGTTCCAAGAAGAAATGCAGCGCGATGCACGACCGGCAGGCGAAGCTCACGTGGATGCCTGATCACAAACAATGATCTCGCATCGGTCGACAAGACTCTGTCCACGTGACATTGGAAACGATTGGTAATGGACATAGGCCGTGTCCGGCAAGTGTGGCGACGGGATTTAGCGAGCGGCTAGGCCAGAATCTGGTCAACCATTCGTTCGCTGTCACCAAAGCTTTCCGTTTCAACGCCAACTCGTTGTAAAAGCGTCAACAGCAAGTCATTGAATGGACGCTCTTCTGCAAATCGATGAAACGCGCCATGTTTCAACCCGAGGTTCTTACCGCCGGCGAGAACCAGTGGGTAATTTCTGCCGACATGCGTCTTACTGGTACCGCATCCATAAAGCACGATCGTGTTGTCCAGCAAACTGCCTTCAGCGAGCGGATCAGGCGTCTCAGCCATTTTGGTCAAGAACTCTGCGAGACGTTTGGCTAAGTACTGGTCGTACCTTGCCCACCGCTCCCAGCCGCCTTCATCTCGCGCGGCGCTGTGGCTGAGCTGGTGATGATGCAATGAAAGACCCGCGGCGTAAGGAAGCTTATTGCCTGGGCCGCCAGCATTTTCCATCGCCATTTGGTAGGTCACGACTCTCGTCGAATCGGTGAGGAGTGCCATCTGGATCAGGTCGAACATGGTCCGCATGTAATTGGTTCCCAATTCGCGAGTCGGCTCGGCGTCGAAATCAAACAGCCCGGGATCCACCGATAACGTCCTGATTATTGCGCTCATTTGAGAGCCAGCCCTG